>Cebus_capucinus_imitator_PRJNA485217_SSR012__coassemble_3012_pt1 | contig 2977 bp, 2 predicted proteins | sample Cebus_capucinus_imitator_PRJNA485217_SSR012__metabat2_high_PE_006 | metagenome-assembled genome bin Cebus_capucinus_imitator_PRJNA485217_SSR012 | reverse complement strand
GGGCGCCTTGGCGGAAAATTTCCGCTAAAATTTCCGCCATTGGAGGAAATTTTCCGTTAGGAGGCGCCATGGAACCCAGGTCCATCGAGGCGATGCTCGCCGCGGGGGAGTCTACGACGGTCGAGTTCAAGCGCTGCGGCTCGCAGCCCGGCACGGACGTGTTCGAGACGATATGCGCCTTCGCCAACAGGGACGGCGGCTCCGTCCTGCTGGGTGTCTCGGACTCCGGCGAGGCTGTGGGCGTCGCCCCCGGCAGCGAGCTCGCGATAGAGCGCAACATCGTCAACGTCACGCACAACCCCAGGCTCTTCAGCCCCGCGCCCGTGGTCGAGTTCGAGCGTGCCGACGTCGGCGGCAGGAGGGTCGTGAGGGTGTGGGTCCCCTCCGTGCAGGGGGTCTTCCGTTTCAAGGGGGAGGTGTACGACCGGGTCGCCGACGCCGACGTGAGGGTCAGGGGTGAGGCGCAGGTGGCGGCCCTGCACATCCGCAAGTACGGCATCTACACCGAGCAGCACATATTCCCCCACCTCGAGCTGTCCGACCTCAGGCCCGACCTCATAGAGCGGGCCCGCTCGATGGCGGCGGTGAGGAGGCCGGGGCACCCTTGGGCGACGATGTGCGACGAGGACCTACTCAGGAGCGCGCAGCTGTGGGGCAAGGACATAGAGACGGGGCAGACTGGCTACAACCGCGCCTGCGCGCTGCTGCTCGGGCGTGACGAGGTGATCCCCGCCGCCTGCCCGGCCTACAAGACGGACGCCTACGTGAAACTGCGCGACGAGGACCGCTACGACGACCGGGAGGTAGTGCGAACGAACCTGCTCGACGCGTTCGAGGGGCTGTGCTCGTTTCTGAGGCGCCACCTGCCCGACCCCTTCGCGCTCGACGGCGACGCCAGGGTGAGCGTGCGCGACGTCGTGGTGAGGGAGCTCGTCTCCAACACCCTCATCCACCGTGAGTACACGAGCCCCTACCCGGCGAGGGCGGTCATCGACGGGGGCGGCCTCGTGACCGAGAACGCGAGCAGGGCGCTGTTCGATGGGCGGGTGTCGCTGTCGGGCTTCAGCCCGACCCCCAAGAACCCGATCATTGCCGGCTTCTTCGCGCAGGTGGGGTACGCCGAGGAGCTTGGGAGCGGCGTGAGGAACCTGCAGCGCTACTCCCGCCTGCTCATGGGCGCCGACCCGGTGCTCGAGGAGGGCGACGTCTTCGTGGCGAGGATCCCCGACGCCAGGGGCTCGCTCCCGCCGCTGCCCGAGGTCGACGTCCCCAAGAGGGAGACGCTCGCCGCGGTCGCGACGCTGCTCGCCGGCGGGGCCCCGGTCTCCGTGTCCGCCGCCGCCTCGGCGGCGGGTGTGACGCCGAGGACAGCCACGAAGTACCTCCGCGCACTCGTCGACGCGGGCTACGCCACGGCGGAGGGCGTGGGGAGGTCGAGAACGTACGCCCTCGCGCGGCGCTGAGTCGCCGTGCCCCCAAGGCCTGAAGAAATCGGCAGATATGTCATTTTCTTCAAGAAATTGAATAGTCAACCAGACGGGTGATAACGGCCCTGCCTCGAGCTGCGGTAGCTCGCCGGGGCCATCGCCAGGTGGCGGACCACCCTTTCCACTTGCGGCCACTTCTCGTCCCGCCGCTTCACGCGGAAGAGGTAGGCGTACCAGTCGAGGTAGGCCTGGAGGTTGGCGGGCCTCACCCCCGCGTAGCGCCAGATTGTTAGGGTCAATGTATTTTCCACCGCAGCCCCGATCGGTGAAAACTAGATTGCCACTAACATATGCGGGTTGTGCGCCGCAGCTTTTCGGGACGCCGGAAGGTTGTCTGATGCAACTTTTCAGGGCGTTTGCGAGGTGTGCGGCGCAGCTTTTCGGTACGCCGCGCCATGCCGCCCGCACCGCGGCCGCCGTAGCGCGGGCCATCGTGCGCTACCATGGGACGCACGACACGCGACGGCTGGAGGCGCCATGATCATCGAGGACTTTGACGGCCTGCCCGAGAGCGGCCTGTACTACGGCGGCCGCGCGGGCAGGAAGGCCGGCGTGCTCATCGACGGGGAGCCCTGGATCCTCAAGTTCCCCCGGCCGGGGCGCGAGCTGGCGGGACGCCACGTCCCCTCGTACACCTCGAGCCCCGTCTCGGAGTGGGTCGCCTCGCACATCTACGAGTCGCTCGGCATCCCCGCGCACGAGACGCGACTCGGCTACCGCGAGGGGCACGTGGTGTGCGCCTGCCGCGACTTCACCTGGCCCGACGCGCGCCTGTTCGAGTTCTCCCAGCTCAAGACCGCGATGAGCGACGACCAGCCGGGCTTTTTCGGGTCGCCCTCGGACGGCTCGGTCACCTTCCTCGCCGACGTCCTCGCCACCATCAGCCAGGTGCCGGTGCTGCGCGACACCCCGGGCGTCACCGAGCGCTTCTGGGACATGTTCGTCGTCGACGCCCTCGTCAAGAACCCCGACCGCAACAACGGCAACTGGGGCCTGCTCGTGCGGCCCGGCCGCCCCGCGGAGCTCGCCCCCGTGTACGACTGCGGCAGCTCGCTGTTCGCCAAGCGCACGGAGAGCGTGGCCGGGCGGAGGCTCGGCGGGGCGAGGGAGCTGGCCGAGGACGCCTTCGCCACCAACGTCTCGTGCTACATGGCGGAAGACCCCGACACCGGCGAGCCGCGCCACATCCACCCGTTCGAGTACATGGCCCAGACTAGCGACCCGGACCTGCTCGCCGCCGTGGCGCGCGTGGCGGCGCGCGCCGACGTGGCCGCGATGGAGGCCATCGTGGACGAGGTGCCCGCCGAGTGGCGCGGGCGCAACCTCATGGGGCCCGCCATGCGTGAGCAGCACAAGCTCCTGCTGCGCGAGCGGCTCGAGCGAGGGATCCTGCCCGCGGCCAAGCGCGCCCGCGCGCTGCTGGGCTAGCCGCCGGCCGCGGCGTCGAGGGCGGGCGGCCACGGCTCGAAGTGCAGCAACAGCCACCTCTC
>Cebus_capucinus_imitator_PRJNA485217_SSR012__coassemble_2899_pt1 | contig 3070 bp, 2 predicted proteins | sample Cebus_capucinus_imitator_PRJNA485217_SSR012__metabat2_high_PE_006 | metagenome-assembled genome bin Cebus_capucinus_imitator_PRJNA485217_SSR012 | reverse complement strand
CGCACGAGCACTGTCACGAGCACGCCCACTGCCACGAGCATGCCCACGCCCATGACCATCACCACGTGCACCGCTCCCTCGCCGACGTCACCCGCATCATCAACGAGTCGCAGCTCACGGCCCATGCCAAGGAGCTCGCGCTCGCCATCTTTGGCAAGCTTGCCGAGGCGGAGGCCACAGCACACGGCGCCACGCCCGAGACCGTGCACTTCCACGAGGTGGGTGCCACCGACTCCATCGTCGACATCTGCTCGGCTGCCGTCTGCCTCGACGACCTGGGCGTAGACGAGCTTGTGGTTGCCTCGCTGGCCGAGGGCCATGGCACCGTCCGTTGCGCCCACGGCATGATGCCCGTCCCCGTGCCCGCCGTGGTGAACCTCTGCCAGGCGGCCGGCATCGCCCTTGCGCCCGCCCCCGTCACCGGCGAGCTCGTGACGCCCACGGGCGCGGCCATCGTAGCGGCGCTGCGCACCTCAGCGGCGCTCCCTGGCTCCTACATCATCGAGGCCTGCGGCTACGGAGCCGGCAAGCGCAGCTACGAGGGCTGCTCGGGCGTGCTGCGCGCCCAGCTCGTGAGGCCTGCGGCAAGCGAGGGCGCGCCTCTTGGCCCCACCACCTGCGAGCCCGCCTCCCTCTCGCCCGTCACCAAGCTCGAGTGCGACCTCGACGACTGCACCGGCGAGGCACTCGGCCACGTCATCGAGCTTCTGCTTGCCGCAGGGGCCCGTGACGCCCACGCCGTTCCCGTGGTCATGAAGAAGGGACGCCCCGGCTACCAGCTCGAGGTCATCTGCGACGCAAGCAACACCGGCAAGCTCAAGGAGCTTATCTTTGAGAACACCACCACCATTGGCATCCGCAGCATGGAGATGAGCCGCGACGCCTTGGCTCGCACGCCCGGCGAGGTCAGCACGCCCTTTGGCCGCATTGCCGTGAAGCGCGTGGTGCTGCCAAGCGGCTCCGTTCGCGCCTACCCCGAGTACGACAGCGTGTGCGCCGCATGCGCCACAAGCGGCTCCTCGTTCCAGGATGTGTTCCGCGCCGCTCAGGCCGCCGCGCTCAGCGCCGAGTAGCCCCAAGCCACCCGCATCGAGAGGAAGCCACCATGGACGCCCGCCGCGAGCGCACGCGAACCGCCATCCTCAACGCCTTTGTTGAACTGCTGAGCGAGAAGAGCTATGGAACCATCACCGTGGCAGACCTCCTGGCGCGCGCGGGCGTGGGCCGCACCACGTTCTATGCGCACTTTCGCAGCAAGGACGACGTGCTTGCCGCGCAGGTGGCCGCCATTTGCAGCCACGCGCTCGAGCCGACGCAGGCGGGCGGCGAGGTGCCTCAAGACCCGGTTGCCGAGGTGGAGCGCATCCTCGCCAACCTGCACGACCGCGAAAACGGCCTCAGGGCCATCGTGGCCGGCGAAGGCTCCGAGCGCTTTGCCGACGTGCTGCGCCACGAGATTGTGGCGCGTGCCAAGCGCAACATTCCCGAGCACCCAAGCGGGCCCGCCGGCTCGATGAACCGAGAGTTTCTCGCCCATCACATTGGCGCGAGCTTTGTGGGCATGGTGCGCTGGTGGGCGTGGAGCAACTTTGCCTCCACGCCCCACGAGCTCGCCCGCGACTACCTAGCCGCGATTCTCCCACTGTTTGAAAACACCGCAGGCAGCGGGGGCGAGTAGCGGGGGCGCCCATCCCACGCGCCCGAAGGCACATGCGCCCACCCCTCGCGCGCGCTTGCATCTCGCGCGACCACCCTTCGCGCACCTCTCGCGCGGCCCGTAAGCAGATCCGCGCGTGCCCTCCACATACGGCAGAGCCCTCACAGAATCGAGGCACCCATGGCTTATCCCATCTTTGACCTGCACTGCGACACCGCAGACCGCCTTGCCTGGCAAACCCTCGCGCCCGAGCTCAGGAGCGCGACGGGAATGGAGTTCTACGGACCCGGAGACGCCGAAGACCCGGCAGGCTGCCGCGAGCTCCTCCGCAATCACGGCCACATCTCGCTCGAGAAGATCGGAGCCGCCCCATGGGCGCAGTGCTTTGCCTGCTTTGTGCCCGACGAACTCTCGCCCGAGCAGGCACGCGCCTTCTACGAGCAGGTCACAAGCTCGTTTGACGGCGAGCTTGCCCGCAACGCCTCGGCCGTGTCGCCCATCGGCGCCTCGCGTGAGATCCGCCCCGTGCTGGAAGGCGCACGTGACGGCGAGCCTCACGTTGCCGCCATCCGCACCATCGAGAACGCCCGCATGTTCTCGGCAGATCTCACCCTCGTGGAGCGCTATGCCGCACGCGGCCTGCTCATGGCATCGCTTAGCTGGAATGCCCAAGGGCCTCTCGCCAGCGGCCATGACACGCACGAGGGTCTGAGCTCGCTTGGCCGCGAGGCGCTGCGCCTCATGGAGCGCGAAGGCGTGGTGCTCGACGTCTCGCATCTCAACGACGAGTGCTTCTCCGACGTAGCACGCGCCAGCGAGCGCCCCTTTGTTGCAAGCCACTCCAACGCGCGCGCCGTCTGCGGACACAAGCGCAACCTCACCGATGCCCAGTTTGGCGAGATTCGCGCGCGTGGCGGCATTGTGGGCCTCAACTTCTGCACGGGCTTTTTGGTGGACGACGCGTGGGACGAGCGCGGCGAGCGCATCACCTTTGACGAGATAGCCGCCCACATCGAGCACTGGCTCGAGCTTGGCGGCGAGGACGTCATTGCCCTCGGCGGCGACTTTGACGGCGCGAGCGTGCCCGCACTCCTCAACGGCGCAGACAAGCTCCCCGCCTTTGCCCAGAGCATCGAGCAGCGCTTTGGCGCCACCGTCGCCGCCAAGTTCTGCTACCAAAACGCCCTAGCCTTCTTCGAGCGCAACGGACGCTAGGAGCCGAGCGAACGCCACAACAACGTAGCGCCGAGGGCCTACTTCTTCCGCAGACGGGGCTTAGGGACTTGCGAAGCAAGTGACCCCGTCGAGGAAAGAAGTGGGCCATCGGCGCATTAGGGACGGCAATTGAGCGGCAACGCACGGCTCGCGCTACGCCCCGAGCCTGCCCTCAGCAAGGAGCTGCTCGAGCGTGGC
>Cebus_capucinus_imitator_PRJNA485217_SSR012__coassemble_1459_pt1 | contig 5898 bp, 3 predicted proteins | sample Cebus_capucinus_imitator_PRJNA485217_SSR012__metabat2_high_PE_006 | metagenome-assembled genome bin Cebus_capucinus_imitator_PRJNA485217_SSR012 | reverse complement strand
TGCCGCCGCGATGCGCCGCCGCGCCAGCGCCCGCAGCGCACGCAGCGCCCGCGCGACAGCACGGCCAGCGACCGCAGCGCCCGCACGCGCCGCCCGCGCGGCACAAGCCCCAACCACGCCTACGGAGGACTCGCACCATGCAGCACATGCAGCCAAAGGTTTCCGTCATCGTTCCCGTCTACAACAACCAGGTGTACGTGGTGCCCTGCATGCGCAGCCTGCTTGCTCAGACGCTCGAGAACATCGAGGTCATCGCCATCAACGACGGCTCCACCGACGACTCCTCCCGCATCCTGTACCGCTTCGCAGACCAAGACCCCCGCGTCGTCGTGGTCGACAAGGAAAACGGCGGCTACGGCGTGGGCATCAACACCGGCCTCGACCTCGCCCGCGGCGAGTACGTTACCATCCTCGAGTCTGACGACTTCATGGATCCCGATGCCCTCGAGACCCTCACCAACTACGCCGACGCCTTCAGCTGCGAGGTCGTGCGCGCCAACTTCAACCTCTACTGGGCGTCCAAGATCAAAAACGACCACTTCCTCGAGCTCTTTGGCCCGGGCGAGTGCGACCGCGTGATCGACCCGCGCAACCGCGCCGACCAGCACTGCTTCTACGTGCAGCCGGCGCTGTGGAGCGCCATCTACCGCCGCAGCTTCATCCAAGACAACAAGCTTCGCTTGCTCGAGACCCCCGGCGCCGCCTACCAAGACACCGCCTTCAACTTCAAGATCTGGGCGTGCGCCCGCCGCGTGATGTTCGTGCACCGCGCGTTTGTGCACTACCGCCAAGACAACGAGGCGTCCTCCATCAACAACCCCGGCAAGGTCAACAACATCTGCCTCGAGTATGCCGAGGTGCGCCGCTGGCTGCGCGAGGACAGGCCCGATCTTCGCGCCGAGCTTGCGCCCGTGGGCAACAAGATGATGTGCGACGCCTACACCTGGAACACCACCCGCATCGCCGAGGAGTTCCGCGCAGACTTCGTGCGTCGCTTCGCGGCCGAGTTCTCCGAGGCAGAGGCCGCCGGCGAGATTGACCCGGAGCTCTTTGCCCCCGGCCAGCTCGCCATGGTCAAGAAGGTCGTCACCGACCCGCAGGGCTTCATCGACTTCCACACCAAGGGCATCGACCCAGACCACGGCCTCGCCCTCATGGGTCGCAAGATCTCCACGCTCGCGCAGGTGGCGCAGGGCCAGGGCCTGGGCGCGGCCAAGAACCTCGCCAAGGGCAAGGCCGCTGGCGCCGGCGCCTGGGTGCCCACGCCGGTTGATTGCTACGACATGGAGATGGCCTCGCGCGCCAAGCCCGTCTACCTCACCGAGGCTCCGGACGCGCCCAAGATCTCCGTGGTGATGCCGGTGTACAACTGCGAGAGCGTGCTCGCAGACACGCTCGAGTCGGTGCTCGCCCAGACCATGGAGAGCTTTGAGCTCATCTGCGTGGACGACGGCTCCACCGACTCCTCCCTCGAGCTGCTCAATGCTTATGCCGAGCGCGATGCCCGCATCAAGGTGTACCCGCGCGAGGGCGCTGGCGCCGCGGCTGCCCGCAACTTTGGCCTCACCCTCGTGAGCGCCCCCTACACGCTCATCCTCGATTCCGACGACATCTTTATGCCCACGATGTTCGAGGACCTGCTCGAGCGCGCCGAGAAGACCCAGGCAGACCTCGTGGTGTGCAACAGCTGCGACTTTGATGGCGAGACCTACATGAGCACGCCCACCCCGTGGGTGCTCAAGCTAAACATGCTGCCCCAGGATGCCGAGGTGTTCTCTGCCGAGGATGCCGCCGGCACCCTGTTTGAGGCCATCATGGGCTGGCCGTGGGACCGCCTCTATCGCACGAGCTTCTTGGCCGAGTGCGGCCTCACCTTCCCCGAGGACTACGAGAACAGCGAGGACGGCGTGTACGTGTACGGCGTGCTCGCCCGCGCCAAGCGCATCTCCGTGCTGCCCCAGGTGCTCATCAAGCACCGCAGCTCCCGCAAGGATTCCATCTCCAACTCGCGCGAGCGCGCCCCGGAGGATTTCTACCGAGCCATCTGCGCCATCAAGGCAGACCTGGCCGCCGAGCCCGGCCGCTACGAGCGCTTTGCCAAGAGCTTCCTCAACTGGGCGCTCGACTACGCCATGTGGAACATCCACACCCTCACCGACGAGAAGCTTAAAGGGGCCCTCGCCAAGAAGCTCACGAGCGGCGGCTATCCCGAGCTTGAGGTGACCCAGCACCCCTGGAGCTACTTCAACCTCTATCCCAACATGCGTCGCCGCTACCTCAAGATGCAGCTCCTAGGAAAGCGGGCGTAGGTGCTGCTGAGCGTGGTGGTGCCCTGCCATGACGAGCAGGAGGCGCTGCCCATCTTCTATGCAGAGCTGAGCCGGGTGGCCGCCTCCATGCACGAGGCGGCTCCCGAGCTGGCCTTTGAGCTCGTGCTGGTGGACGACGGCTCCACCGACGCCACGCTGCCGCTCATGCGCGAGCTCGCGGCAGGGGAGGGCGCGTGCGAGCAGGGCGAGCGCGCTGTCGAGCAGGGCGAGCGTGCGTGCGAGCGGGGCGAGCGTGCTGCCGAGCAGCCCACGGCCGAGCAGCCCACGGCCGCAACCCTCGCCGTCCGCTACCTCTCCTTCTCCCGCAACTTTGGCAAGGAGGCCGCCATCTACGCCGGCCTCAGCCATGCCACAGGCGAGCTGGTGGCCATCATGGACGCAGACCTGCAAGACCCGCCGAGCCTCCTGCCCCAGATGCTTGCCCTCATGGAGCGCACGGGGTGTGACCAGGTGGCAACCCTGCGCGCCAACCGCGCCGGCGAGCCGCCCGTCCGCTCGTGGTTTGCCCACCGCTTCTACCACCTCATCAACCGCATGAGCAGCGCAGACATCGTTGACGGTGCGCGAGACTATCGCCTCATGCGCCGCTGCGTGGTGGAGGCCATCCTCCAGATGGGGGAGTACAACCGCTTCTCCAAGGGCATCTTTGGCTGGGTGGGCTTTCGCACCGAGTGGCTGCCGTATGAGAACGTTGAGCGCGTGGCCGGCCACACCAAGTGGAGCTTCTGGGGGCTGTGCAAGTACGCGATGGAGGGCATCGTGGCCTTCTCCACAGCACCGCTCCAGGTGGCCTCCCTTGCGGGCATCGTGTTTTGCGCCGTGGCCATCGTGGCCTTCTTGTTCGTGATTGTGCGCGCCCTCTTGTTTGGAGACCCAGTGGCCGGCTGGCCCAGCCTCGTGAGCATCATGCTGTTCATTGGCGGCATGCAGATGCTGTGCCTGGGCATCATGGGCCAGTACCTCGCCAAGACCTATCTCGAGACCAAGCGCCGCCCGCTCTACCTCATCCGCGAGAGCAACCTGGGCGAGCGCCCCGCACACCCCGAGCGCCCGGCCGAGTAACCCGCCCCCAGCGCCATCCGCACCCCGCGCCGCCCGCCTCTCCCACACGGCAGAGGCGGGCGGCTTCGTATAATGAGCCTCGCTACGCGGCGAGCACCCCGCTGGCGAGTAGCCCGCCGCACGGCGCCACCCACCCACAACCCAACGCAAGGAACCGGCATGCAGCTATCAACCCGCTCAACGCGACGCCTGGCCTACGCGCTCGTTCTGCTCACGGCCTTCGTCGCGAGCCTCCCCATGTTCATGAGCTACGTGCCGCACCCCGGCCACGACCTGGCCTTCCACCTGTACCGCATCGAGGGCATCGCCCAGGGCCTCAGCGAGGGCCAGTTCCCCGTGCGCATGAACATGACCAAACTCATGGGCTACGGCTACCCCGTGGGCATCTGCTACGGCGACGCCTTCCTCTACATCCCGGCGCTGCTGCGCCTCGCGGGCGTCCCGCTCGACACCGCCTACCGCGCGTTTGTGGTGCTCGTGAACCTCTTCACGGCGGCCATCACCTACCACACCTTTGCCAAGATGCTGCAAAACCGTGGCGTTGGCGTGGCGGCGAGCGCCCTCTGGACGCTCTCGTACTACCGCCTGCTCGACGTATACGTGCGCGCGGCCATAGGCGAGTACCTCTGCTTTGCGATGTTCCCGCTGCTTATGTATGGCTTCTACAGCATCGTGCTGCACACCCGCCCCGGAGCCTCGCCGCGCGGCTGGCTCTGGATGGCGCTGGGCATCGCAGGCGTGGTGCTCTCCCACGTGCTCAGCGTGGTGATTGCCCTCGTGGTGCTGGTGCCGCTGGGCGCCGTCGCTCTTATATGGAAGCGCGAGTTGCGCATAGCGGCGCACGCGGCCCTCGCCATCGTGGCGGGCGCGGCCCTGAGCCTGTGCTTCCTCGTGCCGTTCTACAGCTACTACACGAGCGCCGGCCTCGCCGTCAACGCCCTCTCCACGCAGTTCATCTCCGAGCGTGCCGCCCGCAACGTGGTAGAGCCCGCGCAGCTCTTCATGGCCTTCACCACGCTCAAGGGCTTCAGCAAGCCCATGGCCGAGGGCATCGCCGAGGAGATGCCGCTCGAGGTGGGCTGGGGCATCCTGGTGTTCGCCTTCCTCGCGCTGCTGGCGCTCCTCACGCGCGAGTGGCGCCGCACCCTCACCGCCGAGCGCCGCCGCTGGACGCTCGCCACGCTGGCGCTCGCCGCCGTGTGCTTCTGGCTCGCCACGGCCTTCTTCCCGTGGGGCGCGCAGACGGGGCCCGTGGGCAAGCTGGTGGGCGTGTTGGGCTCGGTGCAGTATCCCTGGCGCTTCATCGGCGCGGGCAGCTACCTGTTCATCGTGGCGGGGGCAATCGTGTTTGCCAGCGCGTTGGACGGCTCAGGCGAGCCAGGTGTCGAGCATGCCGCAGGCGAGCAGCGCGCTCACCATGCCGAGCAACCCGCCCGCCATGCCGGCCAGGCCACGGCAGAGGCTGAGCAGCCCGCCAGCGCCTCAACGCTCCTCGCCCAGCTGCGCAGGCTTCCGGCGGTGGCGGCGGTGTGCCTCAGCGTGTGCCTCGCCTTTGTGGAGGCGGGCGTGGGGCTCTCTACGTATATGGTGACCCAAGACGAAGCGTGGGACGTGGCAACCCTACTCGACCAGGGAGACGGACGCTACGGCATTGCCTCGGGCGAGTACCTCCGCACCACAACAGACAGAGAGCGTCTCTTTGCCGAGATGACCACAGAGCCAAAGGCAACGGGCGGCGTGAGCGTTGAGGCGTACGCCCGCACGGGAACCACACGCACGCTTACCGTGAGCGCGCGGGCGGGGGCAGGCACGGTGGAGCTGCCCATGCTGTGGTATCCCAACTATAGGGTGAGTGTGGCCGAAGGCACCGGCGCGGGGGCGAGCCAGGGGCAGGGGAGTGCCGTGGAGCTCTATGAGGGGGATAACGGCAAGGCCACGCTCAGGCTGGCGGCAGGTTTTGAGGGACGCGTGAAAGTAACCTATGAACTTCCCGTGATGTGGCGCGTGGCAGATGCGGCGTCGCTCGCGGCGTGGATCTGCGTGGGTGTGTATGCCGCATTTGGATACCACCGAGGGCACAAAGGCATGAAGAAGGGGAGTGCCAGCCGTCAAAACGCCGCGGCTCGCGATAAGAAGCTGCGTGATGAAAGATGCAAACCTGCAGGTAAACGCTTTAAGTGTGCAGAATAGATGGAATTGGGCACGTGGAGTGCGGGTGAAAATGCCGAAATAGTTCAATTTGCACACAAGCGTGACCAGTGCCGGGCAAGCCACGTGCTGACCTGCGCCGATGCAAGGTTTTGGGCAAGAAACGCGATGTAACAAATAGGTTGAGTGTTTGCCCAGCTTCTAAGTTTGGGTAGACAAACGGAATTGGGGTGGTAAGATGCAAGGCATCCGGTATGGCTATGTGCCTATCTAAAGAGAAGCGTTTCGTCTAGAGTCGGCCTGGGCGAAGCGCGCTGTTTGGTATAGGTCAGGCGATAACTGGGGATTATCTGTTCCT
>Cebus_capucinus_imitator_PRJNA485217_SSR012__coassemble_1415_pt1 | contig 6142 bp, 4 predicted proteins | sample Cebus_capucinus_imitator_PRJNA485217_SSR012__metabat2_high_PE_006 | metagenome-assembled genome bin Cebus_capucinus_imitator_PRJNA485217_SSR012 | reverse complement strand
CTATTCAGCAAACTCGCGGCTTGGCTGCGGCACCAACGCGCGCCCCAGGGAAGCCTCCGGCATCAAAAGGCTCACATCGTTAGCACGATGTGAGCCTTTTGCCGTCAACAACGCTAAAAACGTTCGTATAGGACGTCCCATCAGCCACGACAAGCCCGCCGGCGCCCTGGAACACGGCTGCATATTGCTGAATAGTCGCGATTTTTCCCAAACCGGTCGTGCTCTAAGCCACAAGAAGCGCCTCGGGACCAGTTGCGAGCACCAGAACGCGCACCAAGCCTCGGCTGGCGCGCCACGGTTCGAGCCACCCCGCCTGAGGCTTGGGCATTAATCTGCCGCGTTGGGAACGTGGGGATGATTTGGCTGGTAGAATCTCTCACGTATGAATCGACGCGCGAGAGGAGGCGAAGATGGGCGAGCACAAACGGGGCAAGGGCGGCCATAGGCGTCATGGCTGCGACCATGTCTTCTTTATTGGCTTTTTGGGCGCTGGCAAAACAACTGTGGCGCGCAACCTCGGCAACATGTTTCACCGGCGCTTTGTTGACGTTGACCGCATGGTGGAGCGCGAGCTGCATGCCAGCGTCTCGCGCATCTTTGCCACGGTGGGCGAGAGCGAGTTTCGTCGCGCCGAGACCGAGGCGCTCGGCTCGCTTCGACGCCGCAGGAGCCTCTTGGTGAGCTGCGGCGGAGGCATCATCGAGCGCCCAGAGAACATCAAGCTCATGCGCGAGATGGGCAAGGTGGTGTATCTCGATGGCACGCTCGAGGATTCGCTCAAGCAGATCAGGCGCCCCGAGAAGCGGCCAGACTTGGGTGACCGCGCCCACGCCCAGCTGCTGTACGATCATCGCCGCCCGCTCTACGAGCAGGCCTGCGATTATCGCGTGTGCATTACCGGGAAGTCGTTTGAAGACGTTGCCTTTGAGGTTGGCGAGCTGTTGTGGGAGAGGGGATTGCTATGACAGACGAGGTTGAAGTGGCAGGACCCGCGGTGCCTGAGCCTGAGGCCGCGCGGCCCGCAGAGCTCGAGCCCGCAAGTCCCGAGGCGCCCCAGCCGAAAGCCGCGCAGGCTGTCGAGCCCGCTTGCGCCTCCGTGGCTGAGGAGCCCGCTGCAACGGCTGCTGCCTCTGCGAAGCCCACGGCAGCCGTTGAGCCCGCGCCCGCGGCGAGCGCTCCCGAGCCGCCGGCGGCGCCCGTGATTCGCCGCCAGGCGCTGGCCCTGCGCAGCGGCGTGTGCGACATGCGCGTGGGAGCAGGGGCTGTGGAGCGCATCGGCCAAGACCTGCGCGTGATTGTGGGCAAGCCCAAGCGCGCCTTCGTGGTTTTTTCGTCCGAGGTCTCGCCTGAGCTCGTTCAGACCGTGGAGCGCTCGCTCATTGACATTGGGTTTGCCGTAACGTGCCACGAGCTTGCGGCAGGGCGCGCCTGCCGCAACCTCGTGGCGGCCTCTGCGCTCTACCCCGAGCTCGCCTCGGCGGGCATCACCTCCGAGGATGCCCTCGTGGCCGTGGGCGACGCAGACCTCATCTCCATGCTGCTGTTTGTTGCCTCCACGTGGTGTGGCGGATGTCCGCTGGCGGCCGTGCCCACGGCGTTCGACGGCATCATGGACGTCTCCGTAACGCCGCGCTCCCTCGATTGCGCGGGCTCCCAAGAGGCGCTCGCGGCGCGCGGCAACGTGCGTCTCATGATCTGCGACCCCACCGTGGTGAGCGCCGCGGCCATAGACGAGGCGACCCTCATGGGTCACGCCATCTCGGTTGCCGGCGCCGTCACCGCGGGCAAGACCTCCTTCTCAGACCTCGCGCTCAGGGCAGATGCCCTGCTTGCCGGCGATGATGAGGCCTTTACCAGCTCGGTTATGGAGCTCACGAAGGCGCGCTGCCGCATTGCGTCCTCGAGCGCCGTGGCCATTCGCCAGGGCGTCGTCTACGGTGCCGACATCGCGCGTGGCCTCAAGGCGTGCCTGCGCGAGGCGGGAGCGGCAGACATTACGGACGCTCGTCTGCTCGCCGAGGGCATGCGCATCTCCGCGCGCTTGGCCGCGGCGCACCAGGGCCCCGAAACCGAGCTTGTGGACTTCGTCTTTGCGCAAGATGCCTTGCTCGAGAAGTTTGGTCTGGCGGAGGTGCCCTGCGAGCTTGAGGCGGCCCGGCTGCTTGAGGCCATTCGCTCCGAGATGCTGTGCCGGCAAAACCGCTTCATGCTCGCGCTTCCGCTCGATTATGGGCGCGTGCGCCTCACCCCGCTCGAGGACGACGTGCTCGTGGCGCACCTCGGCGCCTGGTGCAAGATGCGCCGCAGACTCAAGCGTAGGCTGGAACGCGAGGCCGCAAAGCAATAAGATAGCCCCGGCAAACACATGACGCGTTCCGAGCAGGGGAGCCGCCGGCGAGTTGGCTCCCTTTTGCGAGGCGCGTCCAAGAGAAAGGCATGGTAATGGCAAACGAGCAGGCATGTGCACAGCGCGTGGAGCGTCTGCGCGCCATCATGGCGGAGCGCGGCTACGACGCCGTGGTGCTGCGCAACAACCCCGATCTGCGCTGGCTCACCGGCGCCGAGCGCGCCTTTGACGACGAGTGCGCCCACACGGCCTTCATCACGGCCACGCACCAGTACCTCCACACCGACTCCCGTTACTACAACACCTTCTGCGAGCGTCTGGGCGAGGGCACCGCGTGGGAGATTGACCAGGAGATCACGGGCCATGCCGAGTGGGTGGCCGAGCGCATCCGCGATGCCCGCGCGCGCGTGGTGGCCGTTGAGGACACCTGCACTCTCGGCTTTTATGACGAGCTCAACGGCTGCATTGCGGCCTGCTCCATGGCGGTTTTGATGCCGCGCCTCCACGGCGACCTCGTGAAGCTCCGCGCCGTCAAGGATGCCGAGGAGGTCGAGCTCATGCGCGCCGCGCAGAAGGTGACCGACGAGGCCTTTGACCACATCTGCACCTTCATCAAGCCGGGCGTCACCGAGCAGGAGATTCGCGCCGAGCTCGAGAACTACATGCTCTCCCACGGCGCAGACGGCCTCTCGTTTGGCACCATCATCGCGAGTGGCCCCAACGGCGCCAACCCGCACGCCCAGCCCGGCCCTCGTAAGGTGGAGGCCGGCGACATGATCGTCATGGACTACGGCGCCCTTGTGGGCGACTACCATGCCGACATGACCCGCACCGTGTGCCTGGGCGAGCCGAGCGAGGAGCAGCGCCGCGTCTACGACATCGTGCGCCAGGCTCACGAGGAGTGCGCTGCCATGGCGCGCGCCGGCGTTATTGGCAAGGACGTGTACGACCACTCCGTGAAGGTCATCACCGACGCTGGCTATGGCGATTGCTACAAGCATGGCCTGGGTCATGGCGTGGGCATCGAGATTCACGAGGAGCCCAACTTCAACCGCCGCAACACCTCGGCCATTCCTGCCGGTGCGGTCATTACCATCGAGCCGGGCATCTACCTGCCGGGCAAGTTTGGCGTGCGTCTCGAGGACTTTGGCCTTGTGACCGAGGAGGGCTACGAGCCCTTCACGGCCTCCACGCACGAGCTCGTATGCATTCCGTGCTAGTGGGTGAGGCCTTCTAGCCTCTGCCTTATGCATGGGTGTGGCGGCGGGTCAATCGCTCTGGGCCCAGGCAGCATTCGCGGCTGCGGGACTTGCCCAAGGCGATTGGCTCGCCGCTTTTTTGTTGAGAGCCGGGCGAGTCGCGTGAGCCGCCTGTGCCGCGCAGTCTCTCGGGCCTCATGTGCTGCGCAAGCCGAGCGATCCATGTGACTCGCCCGAGCCACCCTTGCCGCGCGAGCCGAGCGATCCGGCGAGCCGGGCGGGCGAGGCGAGCGGGCCACCCGAGCCTTCCAGGCCGCGTGCCCCTCTTGACCCTCCCGAGCCACCTGACCCGCCCGACCCTCCCGAAGATACCAGTGACCCTTATTAAACGCCAGAAGGTTGTACTTTTCGGTAAGTGGCATGCTTGCATGGTGTGCCAGGCGTGTTCATGCCAGACAGAATAAGATACACGCTACGTTTACCAGCTAGTTTGCGCATCAACTCTCAAAACAATGCATAATCATGTAACTTTATATACTATAACTTTGAACACATTACCAGTAGGTAACAACCGTTCCTCCACCGTTAGCAGATAAAGCCTACACATCTCGGCGCTCTTTTACTAACATACCAAACGTTCTTGTCCTCACGATTCCTAACTGAACAGGAGGTAGGGAATGGTAGGAATTGTCCTAGCAAGTCATGGCGACCTTGCGGCGGGCATCAGGCAGACGGGCTCGATGGTCTTTGGCGACCAAGAGGCCGTTGCGGTTGTGAGCCTCGAGCCGTCCATGGGCCCGGATGATTTCAGGGCCAAGCTCGAAGAGGCTGTTGCCGGCTTCGAGGACCAGGAGCAGGTGCTGTTCCTGGTGGATCTGTGGGGAGGCACGCCGTTCAACCAGACGACGGCCTTCATGGACGGTCACGACAGCTGGGCGGTTGTCACCGGCCTTAACCTGCCGATGCTGGTAGAGGCCTACTCTGCCCGCTTCGACGCGTCCAACACCGCTCACGACATCGCCAAGCACCTCGTGGTCGAGGCGCGCAAGGGCGTTCGCGTGAAGCCCGCCGATCTCGAGCCTGCCGAGCCCGAGGCTCCGGCTGCCGCGCCTGCGGCCGCCCCCGCCGGCGCCATCCCGCCGGGCACCGTGCTCGGCGACGGCCACATCAAGATCGCGGCCGTGCGCATCGACACGCGCCTGCTCCACGGCCAGGTGGCCACCGCCTGGACCAAGCAGGTCAACCCCACCCGCATCATCGTGGTCTCCGACGGCGTTGCCCACGACGAGCTGCGCAAGGGCGACCGGGGCGAGGGAGTAGTCGGCGATGACCTGGCCCTTCGGGCGGCCCAGGTGGGCCATCAGGATGACCTTGGCGCCGTCCTCGCGCAGGGCGGCGATGGTCGGCAGGGCGGCGCGGATGCGGCCGTCGTCGGTGATCACGCCGTCCTTGAGCGGGACGTTGAAATCGGCGCGGACGAGGACGCGCTTGCCCTTGAGGTCTCCCAGATCCTTGAGTGTCTTCATGAATATCCTTCCTGTAACGACGCGGATATACGCCATAAGCGATGATACAGGGTTTGACGAACAAAAACCGCCTTTCGCGGTGCGACAAGGCGGTTTGTGCAGGAACGGCCACGGACTTGCCGGGCCCGGCCGTCAGAACTCGATGCCGCGGGCTTTGGCGGTCTTCGAGGCGAGCTGCAGCAGGCGGCGGATACGGCCGGCGATCGCGTCCTTGGTGATCGGAGGCTCGGCCAGACGTCCCAGCTCCTCGAGGCTGGCGTCACCGTGGTCGAGGCGCAGCTGGCCGGCGGCCTTGAGGTTGTCGGGGATGTCGTCGCCGAGGATCTCGAACGCCTGACGCACCTTCTCGCTGGCTTCGGCGGCCGCCTTGGCGCTGCGGCGCATGTTGGCGTCGTCGAAGTTGGCCAGACGGTTGGCCTTGCCCCGGGCCTCGCCGTCGGAGCGCTTGCCGGTCCATTCGCGTGCGCAGCGGGGTGCTCCGATGAGGTTGAGCATACGCTCGATCGCGTCCGGATCCTTGAGGGTGACGCGTTCGGAACTGCGCAGCTGCCGGGGCTTGACGCTGATGCCCAGACGGCGCGCGGCGCCCACCAGAGCGAGGGCCGCCTCGTTGCACGGGCAGGTGACCTCCAGATAGCTGGCCTTGCCCGGGTCGGACAGGCCGCCATGCGCCAGGAAGGCGCCGCGCCATGCGGCCTTCACCTGGGCGATGTTGCCGTTGACGATCTCGGACGGCAGTCCACGCACCAGCTGCTTGCGTCGGTCGAGCAGACCGGTCTGCAGGGCGAGGGCCGCGCCTCCGCGATCCACATGGATGAGATAGCGCTGAACGATGCCGTTGGGGGTCTGGCGGGACACCTGCGTCAGGGCGGCCTCATGCCCGTACAGCTCCCTGATGTTCTCCTGCAGCCACTTCGCCGCATCCAGGGAATCGAACTGGGCTTGCACAATGATCTGACGCTGGACGAGCCGCAGGCCGCCGCCGAAGCGGATCATCGCGGTGACCTGCGCCTTCCGGGCGGCGGGAAGCTCATTGTCGATCGCAGCGAGTTCGCTTTTGACGTCATCCA
>Cebus_capucinus_imitator_PRJNA485217_SSR012__coassemble_1234_pt1 | contig 7638 bp, 7 predicted proteins | sample Cebus_capucinus_imitator_PRJNA485217_SSR012__metabat2_high_PE_006 | metagenome-assembled genome bin Cebus_capucinus_imitator_PRJNA485217_SSR012 | reverse complement strand
CTTCGCCAGCCCAGAGGCGAGCATGGGAATCGAGCGGGCGGACAGCTATACGTCGAGGCTGAGGAAGGCTTGGTCGGAATTCAGAAGGAAGAAGACCGCGGATAATTACGAGAGTACCGTCGGTGCCGTCGTGTCGGCCATCGGCGAGGCGGAGGGGGTGCGGGCCTCCTGTGAGTACGGCGCGCTCCCCAATGGAGACGAGGTCGTGGCGGCCATGTCGCTCGCAAATGAGAGCGTGGTGTTTCGGCGCGAGCTTCAAGGCCAGCGTAACCCCGATGTCTTTATCGATGGGGTGATGATGGAGATCAAGACGCCAGAGTCAATGCGTAAGGTGTCAAAGAGGCTCCTTCACGCCGCCGCACAGTTCGACTCTTATCCTGCCGAGAGGAAGGTCTGCCTCCTAAGCACCCTGCGCCTTCCCGCTGGATCTGATCCGAGCGGCGTGGCAAGGGGGTTCGTCGAGGACGGGACTCTTGATGAGGTGGTCATCGTCAACCCGGCGGCAGGGGCCGGGAAGGGGGTCGTCTACGACCTGAAAGAGAGATAGCGACGAGGCTCGGCCCCGGCACAACACCCGGGCGGCGTTCGTCGCTACACCCTAAGTATACCCCAGTGGGGCATGGCGGAGAGAGAAGACAGCGGACCGTATCGTTTGTCGCTTGGGCGTTTTGCCGTCTGCCCGTCCATCGGGTCATCCCTTCTCGGCTGGCTTGGCCCTACCTTCCGAACCTCTCCATGGGGCTGGCGCGCTGGAATTCCAAGGCAAACACATTGACCTCGCGCCTCTCTTCGTCGACTGCGTAGTGCAGTGCGAACGGCGTGCCGGGGACGGGGGTGTAGCGGCAGGGGAAGAGCGGCTTCGCTGCAGCATAGTAGGGCTCGTACTCCGGTCCGTGGTAAGGGAACGTCTTCAAGATCGTCCTATAGGAGTCAATTCTTTCGCACACGTGCCTGCTGGTCACTTCCGCCATCATGGCGTCGATGACATCTTGCGCGTAGATGACGGTGTATTCGTTCATTTATAGCCAGCCCTTCGCGGCTCGGATAGCGCGGTCGGCCTCGTCGGCGTTCATGCAGCGGCCCTCGGCGATGCTCTGAGCACCCTTGAGGATGCTCGCGTAGGTGCGCATCTCCTGGTCACGTAGTTCGTTGCGGAACTCCATGGCTTCGTCAAAGGCACCGGCATCCATCACCACCACGCACGCACTGCCGTTGCGGGTGAGATAGAGGGGCTCTCGCGTCATGGCAAGCTCGTCGATGGTCGCGTTCTGACTGCGGGTGAACTCCGAGAGCGGCTTTATGGCGGGCATGGCTTCCTCCTTGAACAGCTGCAAATTAACAGCGGTATAGCAGTGAGTAACTTGTATAAACACCGGATGGCATTGAGCCACTGCTTCCGCGAGTCGTCGAGGTGAAGGACAAGCAGACGGTTGACCGTATCGTTTGTCTGAGGCGCTTCTACGCCCGTTCTACACGCTCCGGCTCCGTTCCCTCCACGCGCTTGGGCTCGCGCCGAACTCCTTCTCAAACGCTACGGTAAAGCTGGACGCGCGGGGGTATCCGATCTGGCGGGCTATGTCGGCGATGCTCTTGTCGCAGTCCGAGAGAAGGAGCCTTGCGCGCTCCAAGCGAACGCGCCTGATGTAGGCGCCGAGCCCCTCCCTCTCCTCCTGGCGAAACGCTGCGCACAGGCGCGTCCTGCTCGTGAGGAGGTCCCGTGCGACCGTGTCGAGCGTGAGCGCCTCGCCAAGGTGCGTGGCGACATAGGCCTGCGCCTGCCTCGCGAGAAGCGCCTGCGCCCGTGTGCCCGCGGCGCGCTCCGCACGTTCGCGCTCGCGGCGCCATTCCGCCACGAGCCACGCCGCATGCCCACATCGCCTTGCGGCCTCTCGCCCCGTGACGAAATCCCGGGCGAACAGGGGCGAGAGGGACTCGATATCCGCCTTGACCGGGCTCGCGACCTCATCCGGGAAGACCTCCCCGGGTTCCTCGGCGCAAGCCGTGCAGCCCACCAGGCCGCCTGGCAAGATGGACAAACTCACGGCGCGCTGCTTCGTGCCCGCGCGGAGAAGCATCTCGCGCCTTCCCGTCTCGAAGGGCATCACAGCGACGTTGCCCATGTCGCGCGCGTGCCCGCGGGGTGCCGTCGGGGTGAGGTAGAGGCTGTCGCGCGAAAGCGAGCACAGGCACAGGCAGGCGGCCCCCTCCTCGAAGAACGCCATATCCCGCTTGATAAGAATGTCATGCGAGACCGCGACGCACCCTTGGCCGATGCGAAGGACGTGCACCCGCGCATCGAAGACGTCGGTAGACGCCTCGCCGACGAGCGCCTCGCCCTCGGCCGCAAGTTGGATACCGAACTGCTCGACCTGCGGCGCGTACCGAGTGGCGAGCGCGTCTTGCACGCGTTGCGCCGTGCCGATCCAGGGCATGACCCACCCGCTTTCGATTTCGTCCCGATGTGCCCATAAAGAGTTAACCGATTATAACTCACCTGATATGGTTCGGGCAGTATGCAGACATGCCGTCCGCGGGCGGCCCGTCGAAAGGACGCCTATGGGAACGGGAAAGGAAAAGACGAGGGCGGCGCAGCTGCTCGACTTCGCCGGTTCGCGCAGGTACCTCATCTACCTCGGTTGTGCGCTCTCGGCAGCCTCGATGCTCGTGAGCTTCGCGCCCTACGTTTGCATCTGGCTCGTGGCACGCGACCTTATCGCGGTGGCACCCGATTGGGCGCGAGCCTCTGGGGTCGCGGTATACGGCTGGTGGGCGCTCGGCTTCGCGGTGCTCTCGATCGCACTCTACTTCACCGGGCTCATGTGCACGCATCTTGCCGCCTTTCGCAGCGCCTCCAACATGCGCAAGCGCACGCTCGAGCACCTCATGCGCGCAAGTCTCGGCTACTTCGACGCGCATGCGTCGGGTGCCCTGCGGCGCGTGGTTGACGGATGTGCGCAAGAGACCGAGGCCTTGCTCGCCCACAAGCTGCCGGACACGGCGGGCTCCGTCGCGATGATCCTCGGCATGCTCGCGCTGTTCTTCGTGTTCGACTGGAGGCTCGGCCTTGCGTGCTTGGGCTCGGTTGTCGTCTCGCTCGCCTGCATGGCGAAGATGATGGGCGGCCGCGGCATGGACTTCATGACGGCGTATATGGACTCGCTCGTGAAGATGAACGAGACAGGCACCGAGTACGTGCGCGGCATCCCCGTGGTGAAGGTGTTCCAGCAGACGGTCTACTCGTTCCGCGCGTTCCACGACGCCATCGAGGAGTTCACGCGGCTCGCGCAGGACTACGCCGTCAAGTGGTGCCAGACGCCCCAGTCGATCTCGCTCACCTTCATCAACGGCGTGGCGGTGTTCCTCGTGCCGGTCGCCATCCTCGTCGCGCCCGGCGAGGGGGACTTCGCGGCGTTCCTCGCCAACTTCGCCTTCTACGCGATCTTCTCTGCGGTCGTGCCCACGGCCATGACGCGCGTGATGTTCATCTCGGATGCCCTGCAGACGAGCGCCGATGCCGTGAGCCGCGTGAACGAGGTGCTTGCCGCGCCTGTGATCGCGCGGCCGTCCGCGCCCAAGACGCCCGCGGGCAACGCCGTCTCTTTTCGCGACGTGAGCTTCACCTACGAGGGGGCCGAGGGCCCGGCGCTCGAGCACGTGAGCTTTGACGTGCCCGCGGGCGCGACCGTCGCGCTCGTGGGACCCTCTGGCGGCGGCAAGACCACGGCAGCGAGCCTGGTGCCGCGCTTCTGGGACATCGACGAGGGCTCCGTGGCGCTCGGTGGCATTGACGTGCGCGACATGGACCCCGCCGACCTCATGGACCGCGTCGCCTTCGTGTTCCAGGCGAGCCGCCTGTTCAGGCAGAGCGTGCTCGAGAACGTGCGCGCCGCCCGCCCGTCCGCCACGCGCGAGGAGGTGCTCGCCGCCCTGTCCGCGGCGCAGTGCGACGACATCGTGGCGAAGCTGCCCCAAGGCATCGACACCGTGGTGGGCGCCGACGGCGTGTACCTCTCGGGCGGCGAGGTGCAGCGGCTCATGCTCGCCCGCGCCATCCTGAAAGACGCGCCCGTGGTGGTGCTCGACGAGGCGACCGCCTTCGCCGATCCGGAGAACGAGGCGAAGATCCAGGCCGCGTTCGGGCGCCTTGCCTGCGGAGCCGACGGCCGGCGACGGACGGTGCTCATGATCGCCCACCGCCTCTCGACGGTGGTCAACGCCGACAAGATCGTCGTACTCGATCGCGGGCGCGTTGCCGAGCAGGGCACGCACGCCGAGCTGCTGGCCGCAGGCGGCCTCTACGCCCGCATGTGGGCGGACTACGAGCAGGCGGCTTTGTGGAAGATCTCGTCCGGCACGCTCCGGTCGGGCACCGCGGAAAGGACGGTGGAGTAGCCATGTCCATAAAGGAGAAGTATGCGCTCTCGGACGAGGGCGTGAGGAACGTCAAGCTCGGGGCCGCGTGGACCGCCGCCTCTAACATCGCGGTGTTCGTGGGCGTGGGCGTAATCTACCTGCTCATGCAGCAGCTCGTCGCGCATTTTGCGGAAGGGGCGCCGCTTCCCGCCCTCGCCCCCTACGCACTCGGGCTGGCGGCGTTCGCGGTTGTGCTTTTCGCCACCGAGTATCGGGCCTACTGGTACCAGTACGGCGTTATCTACGAGGAAAGCGGTCGGCAGCGCATAGCGCTCGCCGAGCGGTTGCGCAGGCTTCCGCAGGCGTTTTTCGGGCGGCGCGACCTCGCCGACCTCACCGAGACCATCATGGGTGACGTCAAGACCATCGAGCACGCGTACAGCCACGTGCTTCCCGAGCTCTACGGCGCCTACATCACCGTGGCCGTCGCGGCGGTGGGGCTTTTCGTCTTCGACTGGCGGCTCGCGCTCGCCGCGCTCTGGAGCTGCCCGGTAGGGCTCGCCATCCTCTTTGGCTCCAAGCGCTTCCTCCAGCCGCTCATGCGCCGCACGCGTATGGCGGGGCTCGTCATGAGCGAAGATGCGCAGGAGGCGCTCGAGTGCGCACGCGAGGTGCGGGCCACCAACCAGACGGAACGCTACCTGGAGCACATCCGCGCCGACATCGACGCCGCGGAGCGCATGGCCGTCAAGGGAGAGCTGCTCACGGGTCTCTGCGTGAACGGTGCGCAGGTTGTCATGCGTCTCGGCATTGCGACGACCATCGTCGCGGGCGCGGCGTTCATCCTGGACGGAACCTGCGACTTCCTCACGCTCTTCTGCTTCTTGCTCGTGATCAGCCGCATCTACGCGCCGTTCGACCAGTGCCTCATGCTCATCGCGGAGCTCTTCTCGGCGCAGACGGCCTCGGCGCGCATGCGCTCGTTCTACGAGGAGCCGCTCGCCGGGGGTGGCGAGGCCTACGAGCCCTGCGGGCACGACGTCACCTTCGACCATGTTGGCTTTTCCTATGCGGACGGCGAGCAGGTGCTGCGCGACGTGAGCTTCACGGCGAGAGAGGGCGAGGTGACGGCCCTCGTGGGGCCCTCCGGCTCCGGCAAGTCAACATGCTCGCGGCTCGCAGCGCGCCTCTGGGACGCCAGCTCGGGGCGCGTGGCGGTGGGCGGCGTGGACGTCTCGGGCGTGAGTCCCGAGGTACTGCTACGCGACTTTTCCGTGGTGTTCCAGGACGTGCTGCTCTTCGACGACACCGTGATGGGCAACATCCGGCTGGGCCGCCGCGACGCCACCGACGAGGAGGTGCTGGCTGCCGCGCGCGCCGCGAACTGCGACGAGTTCGTGAGCCGCATGCCCAAGGGTTACCAGACCATGATCGGCGAGAACGGATCGAAGCTCTCAGGCGGCGAGCGCCAGCGCATCTCCATCGCGCGGGCCCTGCTCAAAGACGCGCCGATCGTGCTGCTCGACGAGGCGACGGCGAGCCTCGACGTGGAGAACGAGACGCGGGTGCAAGCCGCGCTCTCGCGCCTGCTGGCGGGCAAGACGGTCATCGTGATCGCCCACCGCATGCGCACGGTCGAGGCCGCCGACAAGGTCGTGGTGCTCAAGGACGGCGTTGTGGCGGAGCAGGGCGCCCCGGCAGAGCTCATCGCCGCGGGCGGCGAGTTCGCCCACATGGTCGAGCTCCAGCGCGCGAGCGCGCGCTGGACGCTGTAGGTGGCGGGCCCCTTCTGCCCGCGAGGGCGGGAGGGGCCGCTTTTGTGTGGGGAGTTTGCGGCTTGCAGGCGGCGGCATGCGGTGCGGGCAGCTGGCGGCATGCGGTGCAGGTGCCGGTCGGCGCAGGCAAACGATACGGTCCACTGTCTGCACTGTCCAGGCAAACGATACGGTCCGCTGTCTGTTGTCGTTGGTGAGCTCTAAAAGGGAGGCCTCGCCCAGATGTTTAATCTGCAGCGTGGCGCTCGCCCAAGAGCAGTCGGGATTATTACCTCTATCTTCGACAATGTTAAAATATCCTCGACAAACAAGATTAATTTGGCGAAGATAGTATCAGGGTGGCGAGGATACCATGGCGCAGTTCGAATACGAGAAGACGCTTGACGCGCTCATGATCCCGGAGGTGGTGTCGGCTCTCGGGGATATCCGGGAGCTCAGGGGGAGGACGGCTTCGCTCTCCGCGACCAACCCGGAAACATTCTCGGCGCTGGTCGAAGTCGCCAAGATCCAAAGCACGGGCGCCTCGAACCGGATTGAGAACATCTCCACCTCCGACAGGCGGCTGCGCGAGCTCATGGCCGACAAGACGGAGCCGAGGAGCCGCGACGAGAGGGAGATCGCGGGCTACCGCTACGTGCTGGACGAGATCCACGAGAGCCACGACGCGATACCAGTCACGCCGAACGTCATTCTCCAGCTCCACCGCGACCTGTACCGCTACTCGGGGGATTCCTACGCCGGCAGGTGGAAGGATTCCGACAACGTGATCGCCGAGCGAACGGCCGAGGGGGAGCTGGTCGCCCGATTCGTCCCCACCTCGGCCGTCGGGACCCCCGTCGCCGTCGACAGGATCTGCTCCGAGTACGCGCGGCAGATAGATGCCGGCATACACGACCCTTTGCTCGCCTCGCTCGTCTTCGCCTTTGACTTCGTGAGCGTCCACCCCTTCAACGACGGAAACGGCCGCATGAGCAGACTGCTCACGCTGCTGCTCATGTACAAAAACGGGTACGACGTGGGGAAATACATCTCGGTGGAGAAGGAGATCGAGCGCTCGAAGGAGACATATTACGAGGCCCTGGCCGCCAGCTCCCTGGGCTGGCGGGACGGCGAAAACGACTACGCCCCGTTTGTCACGTACATGCTGGGCATCGTTGCCGCCTGCTACAGGGAGCTGGACGGCAGGTTCTCGCTCGCGGGCCGGCCGGCCGGGAACGAGGGTGCCGTGAGGGCGTTCTTCGGCGGGCTGGTCGGGACGGCGACGAAGCGCGAAATCCTGGACGCCAACCCGGGCATGAGCCAACGCACCTTGGAGCGAATCCTTGCGAGGCTCCAGAGCGAAGGCGTCGTCGAGAAGGTCGGAGCCGCGAGGTCGACGGCGTATCGGTGCAGGAAGTAGCGAGGGGCAGGCGGACGACCTGTACCACGGCTGCCAGATTAGCGAGTACACGAGTTCCCCCGACGGCATGTGGGGACACAAGTACATTTACAGCAACTACGCCGAATGGTG
>Cebus_capucinus_imitator_PRJNA485217_SSR012__coassemble_1155_pt1 | contig 8807 bp, 7 predicted proteins | sample Cebus_capucinus_imitator_PRJNA485217_SSR012__metabat2_high_PE_006 | metagenome-assembled genome bin Cebus_capucinus_imitator_PRJNA485217_SSR012 | reverse complement strand
CCAAGGTGGCGCAGAGCCTGCTGGCCGCAGCACTTGACGCGCCCGTGACCGTGATGGACACGGCGGGGGAGGGCGGCGCCTGGGGCCAGGCCGTTGCCGCCGCCTACATGCTCAACCGCGCCGAGGGCGAGAGCTTGCCGGAGTACCTGAACGAGAGGGTCTTTGGCTCCGTGGGCGCCACCACGCTTGCGCCCTGTGCCGAAGACGTTGCCGGCTATGCCCAGTTCCTGAGCGTCTTCAAGCGCGCCAACGAGGCCCAAAAGGCGGCCGAGCAGGCTTTTGGCGCGTAGAGCCTAGAAGAGTAGTATCATAAAAGTGCTGCTAGAGTAGGTTAAACGGTCTAATCGTTCGTAAAGAGAGGACGGGTGCGTATGATGCTCAAGGAGCTGCGCGAGAAGGTCTATGAGGCAAACATGGACCTGCCCAAGCATGGGTTGGTTGTGTTTACGTGGGGCAATGCCTCCGAGCTTGACCCGGAGAGCGGCCTGTATGCCATCAAGCCCTCCGGCGTTGACTATGACGAGCTGTCACCCGAGAACATGGTCATCTGCGACCTCGAGGGCAACGTGGTGGAGGGCGAGCTCAACCCCTCCTCCGACAACGCCACCCATGCGCTGCTGTATCGCGAGTGGGCCGAGAAGGGCGTCCACGGCGTGGTGCACACGCACTCCCAGTGCGCCGTGAGCTGGGCGCAGGCCGGCCGCGACATCCCGTGCTACGGCACCACGCATGCCGACTACTTCTATGGCCCCGTGCCGTGCATGCGTGGCCTTACGGCCGAGGAGATCGAGGAGGCCTACGAGCTCAACACGGGCAAGGTCATCGCCGCCGGCTTTGCCGAGCGTGAGCTCGACCCCATTGCCGTGCCGGGCGTGCTCGTGCGCAACCATGGCCCGTTCAGCTGGGGCAAGGACGCCAAGGCGGCCGTGTACCACGCCGTGGTGATTGAGGAGGTTGCCAAGATGGCCCGCGACTGCGAGCTTGTGGCCATGACCTCGGGCAAGGCCATCGAGGACTGCCACGCCCCGCAGTATCTGCAGGACAAGCACTACATGCGCAAGCATGGCCCCAACGCCTACTACGGCCAGGGTGGCGCCCACTAGGCGCGTGCCCTCTCAGGGCGCATAACGCAAGCGACCCGGAACTGCGGCTGCGGTTCCGGGTCGCTTTTATGTGGCACGCGGGCGCTGGGCGCGGGGCGCGGCGGGCGCGGCGGGCGCGGCGGCCGCTGGGCGCTGGGCGCGGGGAGTGTGGGTGCCGCCCGGCTGCCGGCGCTTTCTCGTTAGGCGTGGCTAAACGCGAAGACGGTACGGCTCTTGTAGGGGTGCTCGGGGCCAAAGACGGGCTGGGCAAACTCGGGGTGGTTGGGCGCGTCGGGGAAGAACTGCGTTTCCAGGCATACGGCGTCGTGGTCGTGGTAGTGGGCGCCGCCCTTGCCCTGCTCGCCGCCCACAAAGTTGCCGGTATAGACCTGCATGCCCGGCGTGTCGCAAGAGACGGTCAGGGAGATGCCGCTGGCGTCGCCTGTGAGCGTGGCCACCTCGCGTAGCGCCCCCACAAAGCCCGCGTCGGCCTCGGTGGGCTCGGGCGTCTCAAGCACGTAGTTGTGGTCGTAGCCGTGGGCACCCACGATGGGGGCAAAGTCGCTCTGAACGCCCGGTGCGAGCTCGCGCGGCTCGCGCAGGTCGAGGGGGGTGCCCTCAACGGGCAGGATGGTACCCGTGGGCACGAGGTCTTCGCACACCTCGGTATATGCGGCGGCGTGTACCTGCAGCGTGTGGTGGAGCGCAGTGCCCGAGGCATGGCCGTTAAGGTTGAAGTAGGAGTGGTTGGTCAGGTTGATGACCGTGGGCGCCGAGGGCGTGCCCTCATAGGTAATGGCGAGCGCGTCGCTTGCCGTGAGCTCGTAGGAGACGCGCATGCGTACCTCGCCGGGGAAGCCCTGGTCGCCGTCGGGGCTCACGAGCGAAAGGGTGATGCGAGCGCCATCCTCGCCCTGCTCGGCCTCCTCCACCTGCCACAGGCGGCGGTGCCAGGGGTTGGAACCGCTGTGGAGGTTGTTGCCCTTCTCGTTGTCCTCGAGCTGGTAGCGCACCCCGTCGATGGTGAAGGCCGCGCCGCCGATGCGGTTGGCGTGACGTCCCACCGGCGCGCCAAAGTTGGGGCCGTTGACGGCGTAGGCGGCGGCGCCGTCGTAGCCGAGCACCACGTCAGTGAAGGTGCCATGGGCGTCGGGCACGCGCAGCGACACAAGGCAGCCGCCGAGGTTGGTGATGTCGGCGGTGGCGCCATGGGCGTTGGCGAGGCGCCAGAGCGACACGGGCTCGCCGCTGGCAAGGGTGCCAAAGGGCAGGGGCTTGATGGGGGTCATGGCAGGTCCTTACGTTGGGGTTTGGGTGTGCCGCATCTACTGTAGCGCTCGCGGGCCTGTGCCAACCCCATGCAATCAGCGAACGGAAAAACGCTTGTCCTGGCGGGCACGCCTTGCGGCTATGGGGTACCCTTAGGCTCAGAGCCACTCGGGGCGGGGTGGATGGTTTGGGCACGCGGGCATGCGTGTTTGCATGAGGGAGCTGAGCCATGGCGCCAAAGGTGACGCTAAAGGAGATCGCGCGCGAGGTGGGGTTGTCGCCCACCTCGGTATCGCTCGTGCTCAACAACAAGCCGTGCAAGGTCTCTGCCGAGAACAAGAAGCTCATCAAAGACGTGGCGCGCAAGAAACACTACGTTCCCAACCAGATTGCCCGCAGCCTCGTGACCCAGCACTCGCATACGCTCGGGCTTGTGGTGCCCAACATCGAGAGCCGGTTCTTCTCGTCTCTGGCAAAGAACCTCGAGGTGAGGTGCCGCGAGCGCGGATATGCCCTCTTCATCACCAATTCCGACGGCATCGCCACCAATGACGCCGAGCTCGTGCGCCTGCTCGTGAACCGCGGGGTAGACGGCCTGTTTCTCGTGGTCTCAGACGAGCTGGGCTCAGACGCGCGCCTGCTCGAGGACCTTACCCAGCTGCCGGTGCCCTACGTGATGGTCGACCGTATCATCGAGGGGCTCACCACGTGCGACCGGGTTCGCTTCAACAATGACCTCGGCGGCTACCTCGCCTGCAAGCACCTCGTGGAACATGGCCACAGGCGCATCGCATGCATCGCCAACCTCAACTCCAATACCGGTCGCGAGCGCGTTGCCGGCTACACGCGTGCCCTGGGCGAGGCGGGCATTGCCGCAGACCCCGAGCTTGTGCTCCAGAGCGACTACTACATCGCCGACGGCTACGGTGCCGCCGCCCGCCTCATGCAAGCCGACGCCACGGCGGTGATTGCCACCTCGGACAACATCGCCCTGGGGCTGCTCAAGCACCTGTATGAGCAGGGCAAGCGCGTCCCGCGCGACTACTCGGTGGTGAGCTACGACAACTCGGCGGCAGACATCCTCTTTGAGCCGGCGCTCAGCTCCATCGAGCAGAACGTGGAGGAGCTCTCCGAGGCGGCCATTGGCGCGATGCTCGGCCGCCTTGAGGAATACCGCGCCGGCGCCGAGCCTGCCCGTGCCCAGGAGCTGCTCCTGCGTCCCCGCCTCGTGGTAAAGGATAGCGTCACCAACCTTGCGTAGGGGGTTGCCTGGGCTGGCGGGGTTGTGCCGCACACATTCTCGTAAGGCCTAGACGCCCTCCGCATGAGAGGGCCTCTTCGCCCAATGCAATACGTTGCCACTTACGCATTTGATGGCAGGCGCCGATGCGTGACCTTGCCTAAAACCGCTCAACCCCACATATCGACCGCTCGCGGAAAACTTGACTGGCATATGTAGTCAACAGGCATGGTAAAGCGTTTTACCTATTGAGTGAAACGTTTTACCTTCCTATACTCACAGCCATACACCAGAGGGTACGCAAACCCCTCAGAAAGCCTTCGCATGCGCAGGGACAAGACATTTTCGCGTGCGCGTGCGGCAACGAGAAAGGGAATGACAATGGCTCAGCCCGTCATCGGCACTCCGTGGCAGAAGCTCGACGGCCCCGTCTCCGAGGAGGAGCTCGCCGGCGTCGAGAAGTACTGGCGTGCGTCCAACTACCTCTCCGTCGGCCAGATCTACCTGCGCTCTAACCCGCTCATGCGCAAGGACTGGACGGACGAGAAGACCGGCGAGACCCGCGACTTTGGCCGTCCCGACGTCAAGCACCGCCTCGTGGGCCACTGGGGCACCACTCCCGGCGTGAACTTCCTCTTTGGCCACGTCAACCGCCTCATCGCCGACCACCAGCAGAACGCCATCTTCCTGATGGGCCCTGGCCACGGCGGCCCGGCCGGCACCTCGCAGTCCCTGCTTGACGGCACCTACTATGAAATCCGTCCGGACATCACCAACGACGAGGCGGGCCTGCAGAAGTTCTTCCGTCAGTTCTCCTACCCTGGCGGCATCCCCAGCCACTTTGCCCCCGAGACCCCCGGCTCCATCCACGAGGGCGGCGAGCTCGGCTACACGCTCTCCCACGCCTATGGTGCCGTCATGGATAACCCGAGCCTGCTCGCGGTGGCCGTGGTGGGTGACGGCGAGTCTGAGACCGGCCCTCTGGCCACCTCTTGGCAGTCCAACAAGCTCGTGAACCCCAAGACCGACGGCATCGTCTTGCCGATCCTGCACCTCAACGGCTACAAGATCGCCAACCCTACCATCCTCGCCCGCGTCTCCGACGAGGAGCTCCAGAGCTTCTTCGAGGGCATGGGCTACAACCCGCACTTCTTCGTGGCCGGCTTCGACAACGAGTCCCACACCTCCATCCACGCCCGCTTTGCCGCGTGCCTCGAGGAGGTCTTCAGCGAGATCTGCGACATCAAGGCTGCCGCCGCCGCTGGCGACGAGACCCGTCCGGTGTACCCGATGATCGTGTTCCGCACGCCCAAGGGCTGGACCTGCCCCAAGCACATCGACGGCAAGAAGACCGAGGACAGCTGGCGTGCCCACCAGGTGCCGCTGGCGAGCGCCAAGGACACCCACGAGCACTTCCGCGTGCTGCGCGAGTGGCTGCGTTCCTACAAGCCCGAGGAGCTTTTTGACGAGAAGGGCTCCATTCGCCCCGAGGTCACGGCCTTCATGCCCGAGGGCGAGCTGCGCATCGGCGCCAACCCCAACGCCAACGGTGGCGTGGTTCGCGGTGAGCTCGCGCTTCCCGACATTCACGCCCACGAGGTGCCGGTGGCCGAGAAGGGCCACGGCTGGGGTGCCACCGAGGCTGCCCGCGTCTTCGGCGCCTACACCGCCGACGTGCTGGCCGCCAACGACGACTTCCGCATCTTTGGCCCCGACGAGACGGCCTCCAACCGCCTGCAGGACGCCTACAAGGTGACCACCAAGCAGTGGGAGGGCGGCTACTACGCCGACGCCGACAACGACGAGCTGCTGGCTCCTTCTGGCAAGGTCGTCGAGCAGCTCTCCGAGCACCAGTGCGAGGGCTTCCTCGAGGCATACCTGCTCACCGGCCGCCACGGCGTGTGGAGTACCTACGAGAGCTTCGTCCACGTCGTTGACTCCATGGTGAACCAGCATTGCAAGTGGCTCGAGGCCACCGTGCGCGAGATTCCCTGGCGCAAGCCCATCGCCGGCCTCAACATCTTGCTCACCAGCCACGTTTGGCGTCAGGACCACAACGGCTTCTCCCACCAGGACCCGGGCTTCATCGACCTGCTGCTCAACAAGGCCAACGACACCCACGTGGTGAACGCCTACTACCCCTGCGACGCCAACATGGCGCTGGCCGTGGCCGAGCGCGCCTACCAGTCCACCAACTGCGTGAACGCCATCTTCTGTGGCAAGCAGCCGGCTCCGACCTTCCTCACGGTTGACGAGGCCAAGGCCGAGCTCGAGGCTGGTCTTGCCGAGTGGGGCTGGGCAAGCACCGCAAGCTCGCTCGCCGACGCCGACCTCGTGATGGCCACCTGCGGCGACGTGCCGACCCTCGAGGCCCTGGCCGCCACCGACCTGCTCCGCGCCGAGGGCGTCAAGGTGCGCTTCGTGAACGTGGTTGACCTGCTCAAGATCCAGAACGCCTGCGAGAACGACCTCGCCATCTCCGACGAGCAGTTCGCCGAGTTCTTCGGCGCGGGCGAGAGGCCGGTGCTATTTGCCTTCCACGCCTACGCCGGCACCATCCGTCGCCTTGTGTGGGCGCGCCCCGGCCACGACGCCTGGAACGTCCACGGCTACGAGGAGAAGGGCTCCACGACTACGCCGTTCGACATGCTGCGCCTCAACAACATGGATCGCTGGGCCTTGGCTGCCGACGCGCTGCGCATGGTTGACGCCCAGAAGTTTGCCGCCAAGATCGAGGAGTGGGAGAACTTCCGCGAGGAGGCGTTCCGTTTTGCCGTGGATGAGGGTTACGACCACCCCGCCTTCACCAGCTGGGTGTGGCCCGACGCCGCCGCTGCCTCCGAGGGCGAGCTTTCAGCCACGCAGATGACCGCGGGCGACAACGAATAGCCCTGCGCTCGCTTCCGCAGGTTCCTGACCCGCTGAGCGGGATTTTGCCCGCTGGTGGGGTGACGTGCCTCGTGAGCTGGCTATGCCGACTGGCGGGATAGCGAACCTGCTGAGCCGCCCTCCCATTGCCCTAGCTGGATGCCTTGCCTTGCAATGCGCCCAGCCTCCGCAATGGGAGGGTGGCTCTTCTTTCGGAGCTAGAGCGTTCTTCTGTTGCCTCATTTTTGCGAAGGCAAGGCGTGGCACCAGCCGGTGCCTTGAGTGCCCGTTGTTAGATCCGCAAGCGGAGCCGCAGCAATGCCGGCGGAGGGAAGCTGCGTTTGTGGAGGGCATATGGCGATGCGCCACCGCCGGCATGATGAAGCGCCGACACGACCCGTTTGGAGTCGTGTCGGCACGTTCGCACGTTCCTGTGGGTCAGCTAGCGGTTTTTCCACCAGTAGGCTTCGGCGTCGCGTTCGGGGTGCTCGGAGCCATGCTCCCTGAAATAGCCCTCGGCATCCATGGCGTATGAGTCGGGGTCGTCGTAGTCGGCGGGGTCGGGGAGCTTGGCGGGGAGCCTTGTGCGCTCCACGCGCTTGCCTGCGGCATCGAGGTCGGGGAGGTTCCGGGAAAGGAGCTTGCCGGCCTCAGACCAGTAGTCAAGCTCGACGTTGTCCTTTATCACCCTGACAACCTTGCCGTCGCGCACGTAGGCCTCAAACACCTTGTCGCCGGTGCCGTTGTGGGCCAGCCAGTAATAAGGGGTGGCGCCTGCCCACTTGCTCGTGCCGCCAATGGCCCCTTCCGTGCCGTCGTGCGCGCCGAGCCAAGTGTCGTCAATGAGCGAGGCAGGCATGTTCTCGTAGGGGAGTGCCTCGGCGATGGGCGTGCCGTCGGGGTTAGTGGCGGTTTTTGGGTCTGGCGCCGGCGGCGTGTAGGCAAACGGTGCGGTGGCGGCTGCGGCGGAGGTGGTGGACGCGACAGAAGGGGTGCCGGCGGCAAGCGAGGCCGTGCGGGCTTTTAACGCCTCGGCCCGGTTTGTGACGTTCTCGTACTCTGAGATGCAGGCAGAGGCCGAGAGCGCAACGGCGGCGATCAGTGCGACGAAGAGGAGGCGCAAGGCGAAGACGTTCTTATCTGACATGGCAAGTCCCCCGCATCAGGTGGTTTTTGCCCATGGTAGCGCATCTGGTGGAGGGCGAGCTGGGTGCCCGTGGCGTCAAACAGGATGCCGCGCATGCTCGAGGCGCCCACGTCAATGACGAGGGTGCGCGGAGAGCTTGCGCGCGAGGAGGCGCCGGCGCACATGGTGCCCATGGCTAGCGCGTGACCTTCACGAGTGCCGAGCCGGCGCGAACGCTGCCCTCGGCGCAGGTGGCAACCTGCTGCATCTTGGCAGTGTTGGACACCACCACAATCACGCAGCTGGGATGCCCCGCCTGGGCGATCTTCTTGAGGTCGAAGGTTACGAGGGGCTCGCCTGCCGTGACGTGTGCGCCTTGGCTGGTGAGCGCCGAGAAGCCCTCGCCACCCATCTCCACGGTGTCAACGCCCACGTGCACGAGCACCTCAATGCCGTCGTCGCCGGTGATGCCCACGGCGTGGAGCGTGGGGGCAAGGGCGGTCAGCGTGCCGGAGATGGGTGCAAAGAGCGTACCTTCGCTCGGCTCGATGCCGCAGCCCTGGCCGAGCATGCCGCCGGCAAACACGGCGTCGGGCACCTCGGAGAGGGCAACGACGGTGCCCGTGACGGGGGCGGCAACCGTGTTGGCGTCGGCCTCGGCCGCAACGGCGGCAGGGGCGGCGGGGGCGGGCTTGGCAGCGGCATCGCTAGCGTTGAAGAGCTTAGAGAAGAATCCCATGACTTGTCCTTTCTGCTGGGTAGCTGTTCGCTGTGAACGATTGTGTGTGTGCGGATGGCAAGCCACGACGGCGGGTCGCGACGATAGAGGGCGAAACAACGCTAAAAAGAAACGTTGGAGGCGGCCATGCGAAGTAGACGACCCAGGGCTGCCTCTATGGCACGCAATCTACCTGCGGGTTTGCAAATGGGCAAGTGGGCGCTACTTGGCAGACGGAGGAGCAACGTTTCTTTTTGGCTTTTTCCGGAGCGGGGCGCCGGAAGCAGGCTGGGGAAGCCTTTGCGGGTGCGAGGGCTCCGGGAGGCAGGTTTGGGGCGCCTTTTCGGGAGCGAGGAGCGGCTGGCGGCAGGTCTGGGGTGTCTGGGCGCGCGAGGCGCGGCAGAAGACAAGCCGAGAATCCTCTGTTACCGCAAGCCGTCAGCCCAGAAGTCCGCGCGCATGGATAGGCCCTGGCAGAGGGCGCAGAGGGCAGGCTGGGACGGC
>Cebus_capucinus_imitator_PRJNA485217_SSR012__coassemble_1071_pt1 | contig 10795 bp, 6 predicted proteins | sample Cebus_capucinus_imitator_PRJNA485217_SSR012__metabat2_high_PE_006 | metagenome-assembled genome bin Cebus_capucinus_imitator_PRJNA485217_SSR012 | reverse complement strand
GTTCCTTGTCAAGTTTTGCCGCTGCAACAAACGGCGCTGAGATCGACACGAGCCTAGCGACAGCGATGATGCCATTCGACCCCTCCTTCGCCTATGTTCGACAGGCGATTGATGCCGCGTGCTCGAAAATCGGGCTGACGCTAAAGGCAGCGGACGACATCTGGGATGACTCCATCCTCATCAACGACATATTCAACTTGATTTCCAAGGCCTGCATAGTGGTCGTTGACTTCACAGACAAGAACCCAAACGTGATGTACGAGACCGGCGTCGCCCATGCGCTTGGCAAGGAGGTCATCCCCATCTCTCAATCCATAGGCGATGTTCCCTTCGACCTTAAGCACCACCGCATTCTCATCTACAAGAACGACGCAACTGGGCTCGTCATTCTCCAGAACGAGCTTGAGAAGCGCATCAAGACCATCATGGATCATCATGGTTGGTTCTACATGCCGTTCTAAGGCCAGCGGCTGCTCTCGGTAGGTGTCAGTCCCGCGCCCCTGGCGGACTTGCCGACGGCCTTTCCTAACCGCCCGCGCTGTTGCATGGCGTCGTAAGCGGTTTCTGAGCGCGTCAGTCAAATCTCAGGAAAGGACGCGATTGGGTCGGTTGGCGGCGTTGCGCGGGATTGCGCGGAATCGTGTCGATTGCTGGCTTTACCTGCGGGAACGTGCTTGCAGTGTCGCATGGGGTATGATGGGGTTGAAGCGGGCATCATAACCTGCGGCTTTGCAAGGGGCAAGAGGGTGTCTACTCGGGCGACCTGCGGGCAACGTTTCTTTTTGGCGATTTTTCCGGCTGGAGGCGGCCCGCGGCCTCGCTCTCGGGGGCCTCGGCGCGCTTACGCCCTCAGCCCGCTGTCGGCGCTCGGAGCCGCACCTGTCTTGAAAGCACCTCCTCGAGCCGGCCATCTGCTTGTGCTCGCAGAGCTGTAGCGACTGGATATATGTCATCGCAAGGCACTTTGTTCGCGTGCGACATCGCGACGATGATGGACCACAGGTTGAGGGGTGGCGTTGAGTGGAGCGAGGGCTGGGGACTTGCGAAGCAAGTGACCCGAGCGAAGCTCAACGCCACCCCTCAACCGGTGAGTGGAGCGAGGGCGAGGGCACATGCTGCGCTGGCGGGGTTGCAAGTAATCCGTATTCGGACTAAGATGGATTGTCTGTTTTCGGATTACGGAGGGACTATGGGTATGGCAGGGGAGGGCGCGGCTCCTCAGGCGTGTGCCTGGACGCCGAGCATCGACCAGCTCTATCGTGAGACGGACCGCCTCTACTACACCATCGCCCGAGGCTGTGGCATCTCAGAGTGCGCCTACTGGGTGATGTATGCCATCGAGGAGGCGGGTGGCAGCTCCACCATGCGTGAGGTGGGGGAGCGCTGGGCCTATTCCAAGCAAACGGTGAACTCGGCGGTCAAGACGCTCGAGAAGAAGGGCCTTGTGGAGCTCGCGTTTGTGGAGGGGAGCCGCAAGGCCAAGCGCCTTCTGTTCACCGAGGCTGGTCGTGAGCTTGCCCGCCGTAGCATCGTGCCGGCCATGGCTGCCGAGCGCCGGGCGTTTGCCTCGCTGGAGCCGGCCGAGCGCGCCGAGCTACTGCGTCTCATCGAGAAGTACACGCGTGCCATCGACGCCGAGATCGGCTATGTGCTGCGTGCGGGTGGCGTTGACCCTCCGGCGGTTACGTATTCTTCAGCACCTGAACCTTCTGCCGAGGCGAGCACAGCCTGTGCCTGCCTCGAAACCAGCTAGAAAGGAGTTCCCATGAGCGATACCAGCTCCGTAGCCACGACGGCCGCAGGCGAGCTTCCACGCGAGCGCGGCGCCAAGCGCGGCGCCCTGCGCCTGCTCGCCTCGTTTATGGCTCCCTACAAGGGCCTGTGCGCGGCCATCCTCGTGGCGCTCGTCTTTGACATGACGGGCATGCTCTACGTGCCCACCGAGCTCTCGGCCATGATCAACGCCGCCGTGAGTGGCTCCGAGGACCTGACGCTGCACGGCCTCAGGATGCTCGTGGCGGCGCTGTGCGGCTCGGGTGGCGCCGTCACGGTGATGTATCTGTCCTCCAGGCTCTCGGCCAAGGTGGGACGAGACATTCGCATGGCGGTCTACGAGGCCTCGCTTGCCTACTCCGGCTCCGACTTCGAGCAGTTTGGCGCGGGTTCCATGATTACCCGCACCCTCTCTGATGCCAACGTCATCCAGCAGACGCTGCTCATGAGCATCACGATGATCTTGCCGGTGCCGGTGATGAGCGTCATCGCCGTGGCGCTCTCGTTTTCCATCGACGCGTGGATGGGCTGGGTGCTGCTCGCGGTGACGCTCGCGGTGCTCGCCATCTCGGTGGTGGCCGTGCGCTTCTCGGCGCCCATCTTCACGCGCCTGCAGGGTTTCATCGACCGCATGAACGTGCGCCTGCGCGAGGCCATCACGGGCGTCCGTGTCATCCGCGCCTTTGGCAAGGAGGCCGAGGCCAAGGAGCGCCTCGACGCCACCTTCAACGAGTACGCCGCAAACGCCATCCGCGTGAACTTCGTGTTCTCCACGGCAGACTCCATGACCTTCTTTTTGATGAACGGCGTGGAGTCGCTCATCATGTGGCTGGGCGCTAACCGCGTGGGCGCCTATGCCATGCAGATTGGCTCCATCACGGCGCTCATCGAGTACGCGATGCTCATCATGTTCTTCATGATGATGGCGCAGTTTGCCTTCCTCTCCGTGCCGCGCGCGCTTGCCTGCCTCAACCGCGCCGGTGAGGTGCTCGCGCTTGAGCCCGCCATCGCAGACCCGGCCGCACCCGTGGCTCCTGCCTGCGACGATGACGTGGTGGCGCGTTTTGACCACGTGAGCTTCCGCTTTAGCGATGCGGACGAGGATACCCTGCACGACCTCGACTTTGCGCTGCGTCGCGGCCAGGTGACGGCCATCATCGGCAACACCGGCTCAGGCAAGTCGACCATCGCCAAGCTCCTGCTGCGCTTCCACGACGTGACGGCGGGCTCGCTTGAGTTTGGCGGGGTTGACGTGCGAGCCATGACGCAGGAGAGCCTCCGCGCCCACATTGCCTACGTGCCGCAGAAGGCGTGGCTCTTTAGCGGCACCATCGCCGAGAACCTGCGCCACGGCAGCAAGGATGCGAGCGACGAGGAGCTGTGGCATGCGCTCGAGGTGGCGCAGGGCGGCTTTGTGCGCGAGCTTCCCGAGGGTCTTGCGAGCCGCGTGGCACAAGGCGGAACCAACTTCTCGGGCGGCCAGCGCCAGAGGTTGGCCATTGCCCGTGCCCTTGCCCGCAAGGCAGACCTCTATGTGTTTGACGACTCGTTCTCCGCGCTCGACTACAAGACCGACGCGGAGCTGCGCCACGCGCTCAAGCCTGAGCTTGCGGGTGCCGCCATGCTCGTGATTGCCCAGCGCGTGAGCACCATCCACGACGCCGACCAGATTCTCGTGCTTGCCGACGGCAAGGTGGTGGGTCTGGGCACGCACGGCGAGCTCATGGAGACGTGTCCTACCTACCGTGCCATCGCAGACTCTCAGGCCAAGAAGGGAGAGAGCCATGACCAATAACGATACGCTGCGCGAGCCGGGCATTCGTGCGGCTGCGAGCGACGCGCCGCAGGCCACTGCGGGTGCTAAGCCGGCTGCTGAGCCCGCGCCTTCCGCGCTTGAGGAAGAGCCCCAGGCCGGAGCTCCCGCCCCCGAGCCTGAGGAGGAGCTCGAGGTTCCCACCGACGCCCTCGGCACGGCCAGGCGCCTGTGGCAGGCGGCCTCCGGCATGCACTGGCGCCTCGTGGTGGCCGTGCTCTCCGTCTTGCTCTACGTGGCGCTGAGCCTGGCCGCCCCCGCCTACAGCGCCTACCTCATCGACCTGCTCTGGGCAAACATCCAGGACTGCTTTGCCGCAGGCGAGCCCTTTGTGGTGTCGCTCGAGAACGGCGGCGCCCAGATCCTCACCTTCCTCGGCATCTGGACGGCCGCCTGGGCGTTCTACACCGTGCAGGTGATGGTGATGGCGAGCTTTGCCGAGCGTCTCAACCTGAGCCTGCGCGAGCAGATTTCGGCCAAGCTCGCGCGCCTGCCCCTCTCGTACTACGACGCCCACCAGCCCGGCGACACCATCAGCCGCGCCACCAACGACCTCGACAAGATCAGCGAGGTGCTCCAGCGAGGCCTGTTGCAGCTCATCATCGCCGTGACGATGCTCTTGGGCGCCATCATCATGATGGCCACGTACAACCTGCTGCTCACGAGCGTGTTCGTGCTTTGCTCCGCGCTGAGCCTCCTCGTGACCCGCGTGGTTGCCGCCCGCACGCTCAAGGTGGCAGCCGAGCGCCAGGAGGCTGTGGGCGCGCTCACCGGCAAGGTGGAGGAGGCCTACAGCGGCCGCGCCGTAATCAAGGCGTTTGGCCGCGAGCAGGCCAGCTCCGCCGAGATGCGTGCCGCCGCCGAGGCGCTTGCCGAGACGAGCGCCCGCGCAGATTTCCTCACCAACGCCGTGGGGCCTGCAGTGCGCTTCCTCGTGCGCGTCTCGCTCGTCGTCATCGGCGTGCTTGCGGGCAGCATGCTCATGGCGGGCAAGCTCACCGTGGGCGTGTTCCAGGCGTTCTTCCAGTACGTGAACACCGGCTCTGAGCCGCTCACGCAGATGAGCATGACGGTCAACATGCTGCAGGGTGCCCTCGCCGCGGCCGAGCGCGTGTTTGCCCTGCTCGACGAGCCCGAGGTTGAGGCTGACCCGGTTACGCCGGCTCTTCCCGCCGAGCCCGTTCGCGGTCGCATCGCCTTTGAGCACGTGCGCTTTGGCTACAAGCCCGAGAGCCCCCTCATGCACGACGTCACCTTCACGGCCGAGCCCGGCAAGAAGATAGCCATCGTGGGCGCCACGGGTGCCGGCAAGACCACCCTCATCAACCTGCTCATGCGCTTCTATGAGATCGAGGGCGGCCACATCACGCTCGACGGCGTGGACACCCATCAGATGCGCGCGGCAGACCTGAGGCGCCAGTTTGGCATGGTGCTGCAGGACGCGTGGCTGTTTGAGGGCACCATTGCCGAGAACATCGCCTATGGCAGGCCGGGCGCCACGCGCGAGGAGGTCATCGCCGCCGCCAAGGCCGCGCATGTGGACTTCTTCGTGCGCACCCTGCCGGCGGGCTACGACACCATGCTCTCCAACGATGCCGAGAACATCAGCCAGGGCCAGCGCCAGCTGCTCACCATTGCCCGCGCCATGCTTTCTGACCCGGCGATCCTCATCCTGGACGAGGCCACCTCGAGCGTGGACACCCGCACCGAGCAGGCCATCGTTGCCGCCATGGAGGCGCTCATCGCCGGCCGAACGAGCTTTGTGATTGCCCACCGCCTCTCCACCATCGTGGACGCCGACCTCATCCTCGTTATGGAGAAGGGCAACATCATCGAGCAGGGCAACCACGAGCAGCTCCTCGCCCAAGGTGGCGCCTACGCCGAGCTCTACCAAAGCCAGTTTGCCTAGGTAACTTCTATTCCCAGCGCGGTGTGAAGCGGCAGCCCCTGCGGGCTGCCGCTTTGCGTTATGGGAGTACGTCTTGGTTTTGCAATTGCTTAGGAAGGGCGGGCCGAGCCCCGGCATGGAGCTAAGCGAGGGCTGAGGGGCTTGAGAAGCAAGTGACCCGAGCGAAGTTCCATACCGGGGCTCAGCCGGCGAGTGGGCGGGAGGCATCGACCGGGATGCGTCTCATCCTCGTATCTCGGCAGATATGAGGGCTGCGCGCTATGATGGAGCCAAATGTTTCCGCGCCCGGCATGTCCGGGCGCCCCTATGTTGGGAGGCACCATGGCCTGTACCACCATCCTCGTAGGCAAGCGTGCGAGCTACGACGGCTCCACCATCATCGCCCGCAACGAGGACTCATCCAACGGCGAGTTTTGCCCCAAACGCTTTGTGGTGGTTACCCCGAGCGAGCAGCCGCGCCACTACAAGAGCGTCATCTCCCACGTGGAGATTGACCTGCCCGAAAACCCGCAGCGCTACACCTCCATGCCCAATGCCATCTTGAACGAGGGCATCTGGGGCGAGGCGGGCTTTAACGAGTGCGGCGTGGCCATGAGCGCCACCGAGACCCTCACCACCAACGAGCGCGTGCTGGGCGCAGACCCGCTCGTGGAGCTGAAGCCTGCCCGCGGCACGCTCAGCGAGGAGGGTTTTGAGCCCGAGGTGCCCGGCGGCATTGGCGAGGAGGACTTCCTCACGCTTGTGCTTCCGTACATCACCACGGCGCGCGAGGGCGTGCTGCGCCTGGGCGAGCTGCTCGAGACCTATGGCACCTACGAGATGAACGGCACCGCCTTCTCCGACACCAACGAGATCTGGTGGATGGAGACGGTGGGCGGCCACCACTGGATCGCCCGTCGCGTGCCCGACGACGCCTACGTGACCATGCCCAACCAGCTCGGCATCGACGCCTTTGATCTCGATGACGCCTTGGGCGAGGGTGCCGAGTACCTGTGCAGCGCAGACTTGCGCGAGTGGATGGCCGCCAACCACCTCGATCTGTCGCTGAGCACGCAGGGCGTGGGCGCAGACGGTGTGCATGCGCAGTTCAACCCGCGCGATACCTTTGGCTCGCACTCCGAGCGCGACCACGTGTACAACACCTGCCGCGCCTGGGCGATGCAGCGGGCCCTCAACCCGAGTCAGGACTGGGACGGCCCGGATGCCGCCTGGCGCCCCGAGGACGACGACCTGCCCTGGGCGCAGGTGCCCGAGCGCAAGCTCACCATCGAGGACGTGAAGGACGTGCTCTCCAACCACTACGAGGGCACGCCGTTTGACCCATATGGAGAGCTGGGTACGCCCGAGCAGCGTCGCCGCTACCGCCCCATTGGCATCAACCGCCAGAGCCAGCTGGCCGTGCTGCAGGCGCGCCCTTATGGCCCTGCGGCCTGCCGCTTCGTGCAGTGGATCGCCTATGGCTCCAACCCGTTCAACACGCTCGTGCCGATGTATGCCAACGTGAGCGACACGCCAGCCTACCTGCGCGACACCGGCTCCCGCGTCACCACCGAGCACTTCTACTGGGCAAACCGCATCATCGCCGCCATGGCCGACGCCCACTACAACGACAACGTCAACACCATCGACAACTACCGCGAGCGCACCATGGCCGCGGGCCATCGCATCCTTCGCGAGACGGCGGCTGCCGTGGAGGCGCTGGGCGACGCGGCTACGCGCGCCGAGGTGGAGCAGCTGCTCGCTCGCGCAAACGAGCGCATGGCCGCCGAGCTGCGCGAGGCTACCGACAAGCTGCTCGACCGCGTGCTCTATACCTCGAGCATGCTGATGCGCAACGGGTTTTCGCTCTCTGACCACTAGGGCGTGCGGGTGGGGCGGCGCGCGGTGCGCTGCGTGCGTGTGGCGTGCGCGGCCGGCGTGGCGTGCTCGCGGGCGCGACGTCGGCCGCGCGGCCGACGCCCGCCCAGTGCCAGCCCGCCCCACGCTCGCATGCGTACAACCCGCGTCCCTCGGCCATGCCGGGGGGCGCGCTGTAAGGGAGGACTATGAGCCTTGACGTTGTGCAGGGGCTGCTCATCCCCTTTGCGGGCACGTCTTTGGGCGCCGCCTGCGTGTTCTTTATGCGCGGCGGCATGAACGAGCGCCTGCAGCGCGTGCTCACGGGCTTTGCCGCAGGCGTGATGGTGGCGGCCTCGGTGTGGAGCCTCATCATCCCTGCCATGGAGGAGTCTGCTGGCTTGGGCGCCTTTGCCTTTGCGCCCGCCGCGGTGGGGCTCTGGGCAGGTGTCTTGTTCTTGCTGCTGCTCGACCACGTGGTGCCGCACCTGCACCAAGACACCGACGAGCCCGAAGGCCCCAAGACCTCGCTCGGCCGCACCACCATGTTGCTTTTGGCCGTGACGCTCCACAACATCCCCGAGGGCATGGCCGTGGGCGTGGTATATGCCGGCCTCGTGAGCGGTCACGGCGAGATCTCCGCGGCAGGTGCGCTTGCACTCTCTTTGGGCATTGCCATCCAAAACTTCCCCGAGGGCGCCATCATCTCCATGCCTCTGCGTGCGGGCGGCTGGAGCAAGGCCAAGGCGTTCGTGGGCGGCGTGGTCTCAGGTGCGGTGGAGCCCGTGGGAGCGGCGCTAACCGTGGTGGCGGCCTCCTACGTTGTGCCGGCGTTGCCGTACTTCCTCGGCTTTGCCGCAGGTGCCATGCTCTACGTGGTGGTGGAGGAGCTCATCCCCGAGATGAGCGCCGGCAAGCACTCAAACCTCGCGACCCTGTTCTTCATGGGAGGATTTACCGTCATGATGGCCCTCGACGTGGCGCTGGGGTAGGGCAGCCCGTACAAAACTCGGGGTTAAGTTGAGCTCGTTTGGGTTGGTTGCGAGTATGGGCCTAAAAGTTTGCTGGAGGTAATTACAAACCTGCAGGTAGATTGCTTGCTGTTGTTTGGCTCCCATGACGTTGGGGCAGCGCCTTCAAGATGAACTCAACATAAGCCCCAGAATCGTGCAAGTTTTCAAACGAGCTCACCATAGGCGTTAGTTTTATACAGCACGAGGTAAGGCGCCGGCCTGTGGGCCGACGCCTTTTGCGTTTAGGCTATGGTGCCGCCGCCGAGAACCTGCTCGCCTTGGTAGAGAACGACGGCCTGTCCTGAAGTGACGGCGCGTTGCGGATCGTCAAAAGCGATGTGAACACGGCCGCCCGGCAAAGGGGTTGCTATGCAGGGCTGGTCGGGCTGGTGGTAGCGCACCTTGGCGGCCGCGCGAATGGGCTCGGCAGGTGCCGCGCCGGCAATCCAGCTAAAGCCCTCGGCCGTGAGTTCCTGGCTCATGAGGTCTGCCGTGTCGCCCAAGGTGACGGTGTTTGCCCGCGTGTCGATGCGGCACACGTAGAGCGGGCGGGTGCTTGCCACGCCCAGACCCTTGCGCTGGCCGATGGTGTAGCGCAGCGCCCCGGCATGGCGTCCCAGCGCGTTGCCTGAGGTATCGAGGATGTCGCCCTCGGGCGCGCGCTCGCCGGTGCGCTCCTCAATAAAGCGCAGGTGGTCGCCGCCGGGGACAAAGCAGATGCCCTCGGAGTCCTTCTTGCTGGCCACGCTGAGCCCGGCCCGCTCGGCAAGCTGGCGCACCTCTGTGGCCTTGATGAGCCCTCCCAGAGGGAGCAGCACGTGCGCCAGGCGCTCCTGCGTAAGCCCGTGGAGGAAGTAGCTCTGATCCTTGGCGCCATCCACGCCCTTGAGCAGGCGGTAGGTGGGGGAGGCGTCGCTGCGGAGCCGTCCGGGCTCGCCGGTGCTGCCGGCGGGCGTGGCGCTCGCACCGTGCTGGGGGGCCGCATCGATGCGCTCCACGCGGGCGTAGTGGCCGGTTGCGAGGTAGTCGCAGCCCAGCTCAAGCGCGCGGTCGAGCAGGGCGCCAAACTTAAGGTGACGGTTGCAGCCCACGCAGGGGTTGGGCGTGCGCCCGGCCTGGTAGTCGGCGACAAAGGGGTCGATGACGTCGCGGGCAAACTCGTGCGTGTAGTCAAAGACGTGGTGGCGGATGCCGAGGTTCCAGCAGGCCTCGCGGGCATCGGCCACGTCGTCGGTGCTGCAGCAGGTGCGCTCGGAGGGGCGGTCGTCCTCGTTGGTGGCAAGGCGCATGGTGGCGCCGATGCACTCGTAGCCCTGCTCGAGGAGCAGCCATGCCGCCACGCTCGAGTCAACGCCCCCGCTCATGGCCACAAGGACGCGCCCGCGGCTCATCGGGCGCCTCCCGGGTATGGGGCAGGCTCGCCGTTGCCTGCGGATGCGCCGAGCGCGGGGTTCTCTGCCGAGGGGGAGCGGCGTTCGCCTGCCCTGCGGCGCAGCCTCTCCACGGTGCTTGCGAGCGCTGCCACAAAGCTGTCGATGTCTTGCTTGCTGTTCTCGTTGGCGTCGAGCGAGACGCGAAGGAACCCCTGGGCGAGCTCGGGCGCCACGCCCATGGCCGCGAGCACGTGGCTGGGCTCAACGGCGCCCGCCGCGCAGGCCGAACCTGCGCTCACGCAGATGCCCCGCTCGTCTAGGAGCACGAGTGCCGCCTCGTGGTTGACGCCCTCGATGGCGAGCCCCACGATCCCGGGGTGGCGGCTCGCGCTCTCGTGAGCACCGAGGATATGCACGCCATCAATTCGCCACAGCTCAGAGGCCAGGTATGCCCGAAGCTCCTCAAGGCGCGCCGCGTGCTGAGCGAGCTCGGATGTGGCCTGCTCGAGTGCTGCGGCCATGCCGCAGGCGCCTGCCACGTCAACCGTGCCTGCCCTAAGGCCTCGCTCCTGAGAGCCGCCGTGCATGAGCGGGGCCGGCCTCAGGCGATGGGAGCACACGAGCGCACCTGTTCCGCGCGGCCCGTGGAACTTGTGCGCCGAGAGGCTCATGAGGTCAAACCCGTCGCGCGTGAAGTCAAGCTCGGCGTGGCCTGCGGCCTGCACGGCGTCGGTGTGAAAGAGCGCCCCGCGCTTGCGCGCCATGCGGCACAGGTCTCGCACGGGCGCCTGCGAGCCCACCTCGTTGTTGGTGTGCATCACCGAGACCAGGCAGGTATCCTCGCGCATGGCCGCCTTCACGGCAGAGACGCTCACCACGCCCTCGGCGTCAGGTGCCACGAGGGTCACGGCAAAGTCGCCGCCAAAGGGGCCCTCAGCGCTTTCGAGCCACTCGAGCGTTCGCAAGACGCTCGGATGCTCGATGGCGCTGGCCACGATGTGGCGCCTGCCACACTCCGCCCCATAGCGCGCGCCCGTGAGCAGGGCTTGGTTGTTGGCTTCCGTCCCGCCCGAGGTAA
>Cebus_capucinus_imitator_PRJNA485217_SSR012__coassemble_1052_pt1 | contig 11368 bp, 9 predicted proteins | sample Cebus_capucinus_imitator_PRJNA485217_SSR012__metabat2_high_PE_006 | metagenome-assembled genome bin Cebus_capucinus_imitator_PRJNA485217_SSR012 | reverse complement strand
CTTTCGCCGCGCCGCCTTCGCGTGTGGTCTCGCGCTCGCCCGCCGCAAACGCCTCTGCCCCGCATGCGGCCCCGCCCTCGCCCTCGCACTCGCTCGCCGCAAACACCTCGTCCAGATGCGCCAAGCCCAACGACAAGGCATAGGAGGTGGCCAGCGTGTCCGCGCCGGCAAAGGCGCGGTCGCTCAGGAGCAGGGCTGTGTCTGCCCCGCGGGCAATGGTGTCGCGCAGCAGCGCCTCGGTTGCGGGGATGCCCATGGACAGCGTTGCCACCTGGGCACCCATTCGCTCCTTGAGCTGCAGCGCCACCTCGAGCGCCGCCGTGTCAAAGGGGTTAAGCACGGCGGAGCAACCATCTCGTACGATGGTATTGGTGACCGGATCCATGCGCACCTCGGTGGTGGAGGGAACGGCCTTAACGCATACGGCTACCCTCATGCACGCTCACCGCCTTTCTCGGATGTGGAGCGTGGGGCATCGACGGACGGCTCGGCATCCGGCGTAGCCACGGCCGCGCCCGCAGCGCCACCGGGTGCGGCCTCGCGCGGCTCAGCGCACGCAGCGCCATGGCCCTCGGCCTCGCGCGGCTCATCGCACGCAGCGTCCTGCGCGCCTGCGCTCGCGACAGGCGCCGCGTCCAGCACCTCCTCGGCAAAGAGGTTGCCTCGTCCCAGCTGGCCCGCCGGGTCAAGCTGGCGCTTGAGGCGCGCCATCGCGGCAATGTGCTCGGCACCATACATCGTGGTCAAGAAATCGCGCTTGATCTTGCCCACGCCATGCTCGGCAGAGACAGCGCCACCCATGCGGGTCACCTCGACAGCCCAGCTCGCAAAGAGGCGCTTGCCGGCAGCATAGTCTTCCATAGAACGCGGCAGCACGTTCACGTGCAGGTGGTTGTTACCAATGTGGCCCCAGGCAGCACTCTCAAACCCCGCCTCGGCAAGCGTGGTGCGATAGAGCGCCACCACCTCGCGCAGGCGCTCGTTGGGCACGGACATGTCGCTGCCCAGCTTGGTGATGGCCGGCTCGGTGCGACGACGTTCGTCAATGAGCATGTTGACGCTCTCGGGCACCGCATGGCGAAAGAACCGCTGGCACTCGCGGTCAACGTCGGTGCGCGCCACCCAGGTGTCGTCCTCGCTGGCCCCCACCTCGCGCAGGGCCTCGCCCACAAGGCACAGCTCCGCAAGGGCCTCCTGCTCGCTGGCGCAGGCAAGCTCCACGTACACGCACACGGCATAGCGCGCCGGCAGCTCGGGCAAGCTCGCAAAGGCCGCGCTGTTGGCTCGCTGGGCGCGCAGGATGTTGAGCGCGCCGGCGTCAAAGTACTCAAACGCCGCCGCATAAGAGAGGCGCGGGCGCACGGTTGCGGTAAAGGCCACGGCAGCGTCCTCGCTCGCAAAGAAGCAGCTCACGCCCCACACTACGGCAGGCGCCGGCATAAGCGCCAGCTCCGCCTCGACAATGACGCCGAGGGTACCGTCCGAGCCAATGAACAGGTCGATGGCGTCCATGTCGCTCGCCACGAAGTAGCCCGAGGCGTTTTTGGTGCGCGGCATCTCATAGCCGGGAAGCGCGAGCGTAAGCCTGCGACCCGCCTCCGTGGTGAGGGTGAGCTCGCGACCGCGCGCAAAGACCTCGCCGCGGCGCAGTGCCACCACGTCGCCGTTTGCGAGCACCACGCGCAGCGCCGTCACGTGCGGGCGCACGGGGCCGTAGCCATAGCTGCGTGCGCCCGAGGCATTGCACGCCACCATGCCTCCGATGCAGGCCGAAGTCTCCGTGGGGTCTGTGGGGAAGAAGTGCTCGGGCGCGGCGTAGAGTGCCTCGAGCGCCTGGATGCTCTCGGCGTCCCATGCCGTTGCGGGCACTGTTTTGTTAGCAAGCACCTTGCGCAGGTTGGCGAGCACCACGCCCGGCTGCACGCGCAGGTAAAAGCGACCTTTGTCGTCCTGACGCAAGCCAAGATAGGCGTCCATACGCGAGAGGTTCATGATGTGGCCGCCCTGGGGCACGGCCCCCGCCGCAAGCCCCGTGCGCGCGCCCTGCACCGTCACGGACGTGTGCGTTCGGGCAAGATCTGCGAGCACCTCGCGCACCTCGGCCTCGCTCGTGGGAAACGAAATGGAGCTCGCACGCCCCTGCGTGCGAGACTCGTCGCGCACGTACTCCTCAAACTCCGTGCTCATTGGCGCAATTGTTGCCATGGAACCTCCTGCTCACAAGGCGCGTTCCTCTATTCTTGTGCCACTGCCGTCAGATGCGCTCGCAAGGACATGAGCTAGCAATGTGCTGAAGACCACGGGATTTGCGAACCTCGCAATACCCGCGAGACATGCGCAGCCCTCGCGCCCACGCAGCCCGCAGCACGCACAGCTCCTGCGCTCGCGTAGCCCGCAAGCTCACTGCAAGCGATGACAGCGCAGCACGTCTGAGCATAGGCACCCATCATTGCGCCCCCGTTTCCAGCACATCAAACTCGAGAAACGCCAGCAGGCCGCGATGCGTCCAGCAGATGGCTCCCGCCGGCCACAGGCGCCCTGTACCAGCAAGAGCAGTAGCGCCCGAGTCAGCATCCGCCGCCGTAGCCGCGTTATCGCCAACAACAGCGACAATCCAGCCGGCAAAACGGCCGGCTCTCGCGGCATCTCCAACCGCCATGAGCTAGCGTCGCTTGCGATTACAACACTTACCTATGAATAGGATGCGGGCAGAGAAAGCGTCGGGGCGCCTCTTGTCGCGAAACCCTGGCCCAGTAGCACCCTTGCTGGCGGCAAGTTACGGCAATCCAGCAACCCGCAAGCCATCTACCGGACCGGCTCGCATATCCGTGCATCAAAGTGCCGACTTTTGGCATTTTTACGGGTCAAATCCGGATTTCGCAACAAGTATCAATATTTTATCTAATGTTTTACCTGCGGTTTTAAAACCAGTCGTTTTTCGCCGCCCCTAAATCAAGCGGTTTTTTTGCCAAAAGTCGGGCTTTTGATGCAAACGAACGTGCCCACGCCCGGTAGATGGCTTGCGATGCAACCAGGAGCCCTCGATGACGCCGCAAGCACCCTAGGCCTAGACGGCATGCAACAAGCAAACGCATGCGACGCGTCGGCCGCCAACCACGGCTCATTACCTACCGTCTGCAAGTTGGACGTCACGCACCGTCATTCAACTTGCGCCCACACGCTTACCATGGGCAACACTCGCCACGGTCACTGCACGTGCCATGGCATCTCGCTCACAGCAAAGGGAGGCCCCCGTGGCACAGCTCAGCATATCTAGGCGCGAGCTCACAGGCGCACCTCCCAAACATGCGCTTGTACTCGGGTACAAGTATGCGTTGGCCGTCTGGCGAGCACTCAGAATCCGCAATCCCCGCATCCTTGCCCATGCGCTCGGCAGCTTCTATCCCACAGATCTGCTGCTTTCCCTTACAGAAGACGAACTAGCAGCAGACACCATCCTCAAGCCTCTCACTTTGCCGCCCAAGCTACCCGGCGCCATCAAAAAGATTCTCGCCCACACAGGCCTTCCCGGCACCGTCGACCTACTTGTGGGCAAACCGAGCGCCAAGCGCAACAGCACTGGCGCCTCGTGTCATGTGTGGAAGGGGCAGCTGCCTTGCGGGCTTACGACTAATCTTGACGATGGCATCGTCCTTTGCGCACCCGAGCTTGTATTTGCCCAGATGTGCGGCAGCCTTAGCCTGGCCGCCTCCCTTGAGCTTGCCCACGAATTTTGCGGGAGCTATTCAATGGGCGATACGCCCAGCATGCCATATGCTGACGGCTGCCAACCCCTTACATCTCCCGAGCGCTTGCGCCATGTTGTTAGCCTATGCCCCGGAATCAAAAATGCAGCCGTGGCGCGTCAGGCAGCAAGGCTTGTTGCAGCCGGCTCACGTTCCCCTATGGAAACCCAACAGTCCATTATTCTCAGCGCACCACGAACGGTAGGCGGCTACGGATGCGGAACCCCGTTGCTCAACCACCGCATTGACCTCACGCCCGAGGCGAGTGCCATGGCAGGACGTGGCTACCTTGTACTTGACGCATACTTTCCCCAAGCAAATACCACCGTCGAATACCAGGGATCTACGCACAACCAGTCTGCCACGCGCGCCAGCGATGACGCGCGCGAAAACGCCCTTGCACTCATGGGTATCAACACCGTACGCATTTGGCCAAGCATGCTGTATGACGAAACCAAGATGGACACAATCGCCCAGCTCATCTACAAGCGCTCTGGGATACGACTGCGCAAGGAATCTCCCCAGATGCTCATCCGCAGGGGCGAGCTGTTTCGCGAGCTACGCAAATCATCACTGACCGCCCTCCAGGGCCAAGGTGGGCGCATGATCAAGCGTATTTGACGAACACCGAGTGAGGTTACGCCTCCTCCACGTATTCGAGGATGTCCCCGGGCTGGCACTTGAGCTCGCGGCAGATGGCGTTAAGGGTGGAGAAGCGCACGGCGCTGACGCGCCCCGTCTTGATGCGAGAAAGGTTGACCTCAGAGAGCCCAATGGCCTCTGCCAGGTCTTTTGAGCGCATCTTGCGCTCGGCCAACATACGATCAAGCCTAAGCACGATCATCGCGTACCTCTCATACCCATAGAGACTCAATCTAACAACGTATCGTCCCTATACCATTTCTTAATGTTTATCATTAATCCTGAGGCAAATTATCGCGGTAAACGGTAGAAGTTCGCCCGCAAACGGCTCAAACGCTGCATAATAGACGGAATCGTTCAAAGATCCACCGCCCGCCGGCAATGGACACACGCCACGACCCAGGAGGAACCGCCACCATGAAGCTGCTCGAGGATCGCATTCGACAGGACGGCATCATTCGCGAAGGTAACGTCCTGAAGGTGGACAGCTTCCTCAACCACCAGTGCGACGTTGAGCTCTACGACGCCATGGGTGCCGAGTGGGCGCGTCTGTTTGCCGGCAAGCAGGTTGACAAGATCTTGACCATCGAGTCCTCGGGCATTGGCATTGCCTGCATCGCCGCCACGCACTTTGGCAAGGTGCCCGTGGTGTTTGCCCGCAAGACGGAGTCCAAGAACCTCGATGGCGACCAGTACCGCACGCAGATCAAGAGCTACACCAAGGGCCGCATCTACGAGGTGATCGTAGCCAAGCGCTTCCTCAATGCCGGCGAGCACGTCATCATCCTTGATGACTTCCTCGCCATGGGCTGCGCGCTCAACGGCCTGCTCGAGATTTGCCAGGAGGCCGGCGTGATCGTGGAGGGCATTGGCATCGCCGTGGAGAAGGGCTTCCAGCCCGGCGGCGCCAGCCTGCGCGAGCGTGGATACCAGCTTGAGAGCCTCGCCATCGTGCAGTCCATGAACGCCGAGACCGGCGAGATTGAGTTTGCTTAGGCCATGCGGGTCCGCACCAGCCAAGATACGCAGAGCTACACGCTCTACCTGCTAGGGGACGGAACGGTGAGTTCCGCCCCCTCTTTTGATGCCGAGGGGGCGCCCACGGGCGCCGGCGGTGCCTTGCGGGCAAGTGCCGGCGCCGGGGAAGCGCCCGCGGGCGTCGGCGGCTCCCCGCAGGCCGGTGCAAGCGCCGAGGAAGCGGCGGAGGCCACCGCGTGTGCAGCCATCGCCATCACCGTCACACGCAAGCGCGTTCGCAACCTCAACCTGCGCGTGCGCCGCGACGGCAACGTAGCGCTGAGCACTCCCCTACACACCACCCCCGAGCGCGCCCAGGCCTTTGTGCGAGAGCGCGCCGGCTGGATCCGCGCGCACGTCACGCGGGTACAAGAGCGCGCGCAGGTGGCCGAGCAACCACAGGCAACCTATCCGCTCTGGGGCAAGCTCGTGAGCGTGCCGCGCCAAGACGCCCTCAGCCGAGCCGAGCTCGACGAGCTGTACCGGCGCGAGGTGGCCCGCGAGCTACCTGCCATCGTCATGTATATGGAGGGCATGGTGGGGGCGCATGCCACCGCATGGCAGCTGCGCGCCATGACCAGCCGCTGGGGCAGTTGCACACCCAAGACGGGCAAGATCCGCATCAACGTGCGCCTCGCCGCCTACCCCATGGAATGCCTTTGCTACGTGGTGGTGCACGAACTGGCGCACCTGCTCGAGCCCAGTCACAACGCCCGCTTCCATGCCGTGGTTGCCCGCGCCGTCCCCAACGAGCCAGAGATTCGTGCCCGCCTGCGCAGGCCACCGGCAGACCCGAGCAGCACCTAGCCACAGGCAAACGCCAAGCAGCCAGCCACAGCTTACGGTCACCGCACGCTCGCGGTCACCGCACGCAAAGGGCGCCTGGCATCGCCGCGCGTCCCATACCGCACGTCAATGCCAAGCGCCCTATTAACCACGAGCCAATGCCACAAGCTCCGCGTGGGCAGCCCCGCAGCCAGCGCGGGTAGCGCACATAGCCCAGAGAGGCTACTTCGCCGTCACCTCGAGCGTGCCAAACGGGCCGGAGAACTCCACGCGCCACTCGCCGGCCGTAAACGCGGGCGGCACAAACACGGTACCCACAGAGGCATGCATGCCCTTGGAGAAGGTCTTGCCCTGGCTCTCGAGCTTGCCCACCAGCCATGCGAGCGACTTTACGGGGTTGCCCAAGATCTCAGACGAGTCGCCTTCCTTCACAAACTCGCCGTCGTGGTAGCACACGGCGTGCACCTGTTCCATCTGCTCAACGGTAATCTCGGCACCGTCAACCGGCGTGCCATACACCACGTAGCCGCCCACGGCGCAGTCGCTCATCACGAGGTACTTCGACAGCGTGGGGAACCAAGCGCCAAAGCGGGCGTCGGGCACCTCCATATCGCCAGCAACGGTGCAGTTGGCAAGCAGCTCCTCAAGCGACATGCTGGCCGAGAGATCGCACTTGGCGGTAAAGCACAGCTCCACCTCTACCAAAGGCTCGTTGAGGTGGCGCAGGTCTAGCGTGCAGGGCGCAGGCACAAAGCGCTCGGCCACCTGGGCGCCATAGAGCGGGCAGTCAGAGTCAAACATCTTCTGCGTTTCCTCGCTAGTGAGCGAGACCTTGTAGCCGGCAACGGGCCCGCACTTCTTGGCCATCACGGCATCCTGCACGGCATAGGCGCTTGCGTCGTCGCACACAACGCCCTCCCAATCGGCCATGGCGAGCGGCTGGTTCTCCTGGCCGTAGAAGTTGCGACGGTACGCCTGGTAGAGGGCCTCGGCGAGCTCTTCCTGCTTGGCGGTGAGGGTGACAGACATGATGGCTCCTTTCAAGGGGTGCAAGCACCCGATTACCTAATGAGAACGCAATGACGGACAGGTGGCTGAGCGGCAGGAAGTTGGCCGCGAGGCCATCTCGCAACGCCTGCCAACGAGCGGGCGGCTGCGCGGCAAGCTCGCAGCACCCACAAGCAATAGGCTCGTGATCCCCGCGGGGACGAGGCGGATGCGTGCCGCCGAGGTTAGGCGAGCTGGTGCGCCGGGCTAACAAAAAACCGGAGCCATCGGGTACTTCCGACGGCTCCGGTTCTGTTAGCCGCCCGTTGAGAACGGGCTGGCCTATGCACCAACCCGCTAGCTAATAATGGCGGCAATAATCTCGAAGGAATTGTTGGTGCGCTTCATGCGAATCTCCTTTGGAAAGATGGCTTGGCCCGTAAGCCTGCGCCAAACTTATGGTGAGCACATAATGCACCCAAACACCCACATGAGCAAAAACTGACCCAAGTTAGAAACAATATGCAAGACACCCTACTCTTGATGCGGCAAGGCACCCTAATACTGATGCGGTAGGGCGCCCGTCCGGCGGCCGTCTTTCTGCTCCGAGCCCCTCTTCGCCTCACGGAGCAGGTGCATAACGACCCCGCAAGCCATCTACCGGAGCGCAGACGAAGTCCCTGCATCAAAGAGCCGACTTTTGGCCTTTTTTCAGGGAAAATTAGGCGGCAACTCAGCTAATCAATCTTACATCTATCATTTTAGCTGCGGTTTTAGATTATCCATATATTGTCCGTAGCATAGTATTGCCCTCGATGATGCCAAAAGTCGGCCTTTTGATGCAACTAACCACACCATCGTTCGCTAGATTGCGTGCGGGAGGCACGGCACACGCCCGCATGCCGCGTCGCACGACGGCACTGCCGGCAAACACCCCCGCAATTCAGCAGGCATAGCGCAGGTACAACACCGCACCGCCTGCCGCGAAAAAATGACCGTTCGCGGGCTTGGCGCAATTGCCCCGCAATCCCTGTTGACATATGAGCGAGCGCTCATATAATAGTACTCAATACATGAACGGTTGCTCATATGTTCGGACAAAGGAGACCCTATGGCAGACCAGCCCACAGACTGCACCGAACCCCTCCAGGCCTGCCCCATCCCGGTGGGCGAGGCGCCGCAGTGCATGCCCGAGGAGGAGCTGCTCTATGACCTCGCAGACCTCTTCAAGGTGTTCTCCGACACCACGCGCATCAAGATCCTGTTCACGCTCATGGGGCGCGAGCTGTGCGTGGCAGACATCGCCGACGCCACGGGCACCACGCAAAGCGCCGTCTCGCACCAGCTGCGCACGCTCAAGCAGGCGCATCTCGTGAAGTTTGAGCGCGACGGACGCAACATCGTGTACTCCCTCGCAGACGACCACGTCTACACCATGCTCAACGTGGGTCTCTCGCACATCTGCGAGTAAGCGCGGAGCCGGCTCGGCATGGCACCTAGCGCGGGGCATGGCCAGCCCCTAGCGGCGAGCCAGCAGCCCGTTGGCGGCTCGCCTGTCATCACGTACCGTCTATAAGTGAGGCCCTTTGCCTCAAAAACGGAAGGAAGCACCATGAAGAAGGCATTCACGCTCGACGAGATCGACTGCGCCAACTGCGCCCGTGAACTGCAGGACGCCCTGGCCAAGATGGATGGCGTGAAGTCTGTATCCGTGAACTTCATGACCCAGAAGCTCACGCTCGAGGCCGACGACACCGAGTTTGACGACGTGCTTCAGCGCGTTGTGGACTACGTGGCCGAGGCCGAGCCGGACTGCGAGATCCTCATCTAACGGCTAAAGTCCCGGCGGGCCCCCGCCCCAGGTGGGGTGGTTTGTACGCGCCCTCGCTCGCATTGGTGACTTGGCCCCACCCTGTCGCTGCTGCGGGATGCGCACAAACCATGCCCACCGGGGCGCGCCAGGTCTTGGGTAGCCCCACCATCTGGTGCTTGATGCGAGTGGGACTCGGATGTTAGCTGCTGAGACCCGCACCACCTGCTGTATCCGCTCGGTCACACCGGGCGTTTTGTCGGAGTAATATATGAGCGTTTGCGCATGTATTCATGATTAAGGAGGACCGCATGGCGTCTGCCGAAGGCAAGGCCAAGCCAACCAAGAAGAAGCGTCGCAAGAAGGAGTCGCTCGACCACAAGCTTAAGCGCATCGTGCTCGCGCTCGTAATCTTCTTTGTCATCATGGCGCTCGACGAGCTGGGCGTGCTCACCGGCGCCTTTGGCGCGCGCGGATCTGTGTACGCGAGCTTTGTGCTCTACCTCATCCCGTTTGCCATTGCCGGCCACGACGTGCTCACCAAGGCGTTCAACAACATCCGCCGCGGCCAGGTCTTTGACGAGAACTTCCTCATGGCCGTGGCCACGTTGGGCGCATTTGCCATGGTTGCCTTCCCCGACACGAGCCCGCACATGGCAGAGGGCGCGGCCGTGATGCTCTTTTACCAGGTAGGCGAGCTGTTCCAGGCCTATGCCGTGGGCAAGAGCCGCAAGTCCATCGCCTCCATGATGGACATTGCCCCCGACTACGCCAACATCGAGGACGAGTCGGGCACCCTTACGCAGGTCTCCCCCGGCAGCGTTGCCGTGGGTTCCACCATTGTGGTGAAGCCGGGCGAGCGCGTGCCCATCGACGGCGTGATCGTTGAGGGCTCCACCCAGCTCGACACCGCCGCGCTCACCGGCGAGTCAGTGCCGCGCCACGTGGACGCCGGCGCCGAGGTCATCAGCGGCTGCATCAACATGACTGGGCTCATCAAGGTGCGCACCACCAAGCCGTTTGGCGAGTCCACGGTGAGCCGCATCCTCGAGCTGGTGGAGAACGCCAGCGAGAAGAAGGCCAAGACCGAGAACTTCATCACCCGCTTTGCCCGCGTGTACACCCCCGCCGTCACCGGCGCAGCCCTGCTGCTCGCCGTGCTGCCGCCGCTGTTTGGCATGGGCGCCTGGAGCGACTGGATCTTGCGTGGCCTCACCTTCCTCGTCGTGAGCTGCCCGTGCGCCCTCGTGATCTCGGTGCCGCTCTCGTTCTTTGGCGGCATCGGCGGCGCCAGCCGCATCGGCGTGCTCATCAAGGGCTCCAACTACCTTGAGACCCTCGCCGAGGTTGACACCGTGGTGTTTGACAAGACCGGCACCCTCACCAACGGCACCTTCAACGTGGTGGCCATTCATCCGGAGGAGGGCATCGACCCAGACTACGTCCTCTCCTGCGCAGCCTATGCCGAGGCCTTCTCCGACCACCCCATCGCGCTCTCCGTGAAGGCCGCCTACACCGGCGAGATTGACCGCGCCCGCATTGCCGACGTGCAGGAAGAGAGCGGTCACGGCATGGTGGCGCACGTGGACGAGCACGTGGTGCTCGTGGGCAACGACAAGCTCATCAAGGGCCACGGCGGCCACTGGCACAACTGCGAGCTCACCGGCACCATCCTGCACGTGAGCGTTGACGGGCGCTACCTGGGCCACATTGTCATCGCCGACGTGGTGAAAGACGACGCCGAGGCAGCCATCAAGGGCCTGCACGAGTGCGGCGTCAAGAAGTGCGTGATGCTCACCGGCGACCGCGCCGAGGTTGCCGAGGCCGTAGCCACCAAGCTCGGTCTGGACGAGTTCCACGCGCAGCTGCTGCCCGCCGACAAGGTGGAGCGCGTGGAGGCGCTGCTCGCCGGCCAGGGCGCCAAGCAGAAGCTGGCCTTTGTAGGCGACGGCATCAATGACGCGCCCGTGCTCACCCGCGCCGACATTGGCATCGCCATGGGCGCCATGGGCTCCGACGCCGCCATTGAGGCGGCCGACGTGGTGCTCATGGACGACAAGCCCTCCAACATCGCCCGCGCCATCCGCGTGGCACGCAAGACCATGCGCATCGTGTGGCAGAACATCGTGTTTGCCCTGGGCGTGAAGCTCATCATCCTCGTGCTCGCGGCCTTTGGCATTGCCAACATGTGGCTGGCCGTGTTTGGCGATGTGGGAGTGGCCATCATCGCCATCCTCAACGCCATGCGCGCCATGAACGCGAGCAAGGCGTAAGCGCAGGGCCAATCTTGAGGGGCGTGACGCAACCGCAGCAAAGGCCGTACAGACAATGAGAGACCCGGAGGCGAGTCGCTGCCTCTGGGTCTCTCATTTGGGGTGCC
>Cebus_capucinus_imitator_PRJNA485217_SSR012__coassemble_1046_pt1 | contig 11631 bp, 10 predicted proteins | sample Cebus_capucinus_imitator_PRJNA485217_SSR012__metabat2_high_PE_006 | metagenome-assembled genome bin Cebus_capucinus_imitator_PRJNA485217_SSR012 | reverse complement strand
CCTGTGCTACCACCTCGTATGGCGCAGGTCGTCAATCTCGAGGAGCGCGTCAAAGTAGCGCTGCTGGAGCTCTGCCTTATTGAGGGAGCGGACCTCGCGCCACAGCGCAGCCAGCCGGTTCCTCTCCGCCTCCTCGTAAGCGCGATCCGCGTGCTCCACCTCTCGCCGGAAGGCCTCGACCTGCCCTGGAATGGCGGAGAAAACCGTCGCAACCATGTGCTTGCACATCTTGTGGCTGCCATGCACGAAGGGACGCGTGCAAGTGGACTGCTTGGCGTGCTCGATATTGACATGGATCTGGTAGGGCTCCTCTGCGTTGCCCTCCATCAGGGCGTCCGGGGCGCTGCCGTGAATGGCGAGCTGCTTCACGTGCCCCTGCTCGTGGTAACCGAGTCCACGCCAGACCGATCGGGCGCTTGCGAGCTTGATGATCGAGATGAGCTGATCCATAAAGAGGCGCTTTCGCTTTCTGTTGGTTGGGTTGTTGGGTCTGATTGTACGCGAGGGCGCGCCGGGCAAAGGGACGCGTCCTCCGAAGACGAGCGATTGGGCGCCCTATGCCAAGTCGTTGCAGTAGACGATGGGCTTGATGAGGTCGCGGGGCTTCTCGTCCATCACGCGGAGGGCCTCGCCGATGTTGTCAAAGCCGTCGTAGGTGTAGTTGAGCAGCTTGCCGGGGTGGAGCCTGCCGGCGCGAATCACCGAGAGCATCTTCTGGATGCGATACGCGCCGCCCGGGCAGAAGCCGCCGCGGATATTGACGTCCTCGATGCCCAGGCCCCAAAGCCCCGCCGGTACCTCAAACGTGTCCGTGGGGTCAAAGCAGTTCACGTTTGAGACGGTGCCGTTGGCGCGGGTGAGCTGCAGAGCCTGCGCGAGCGTGCCGGGGCCGCCACCTGCGATGATGCACGAGTCAACCTGACCTGTCATCGCGAGGATCTGCTCCACCACGTCGCCGTCCTTGTAGCTCACGATGTCGGTGGCGCCGTACTCGCGCGCTAGCTCTGCGCAGTTGGGGCGTGTGCCGATGGCGATGATGCGGCCCGCTCCGTGCAGCGCCGCGCCCGCCACGGCCATGAGGCCCACCGGTCCAATGCCAAACACCACCACGTCGTCGCCGTACTGCACGTCGGAAAGCTCCACGCCGTGGAAGCCGGTCGACATCATGTCCACCGTCATGAGCGCGTCCTCGATGCTCACGTCCTCAGGCATGGCCACGAGGTTGGCGTCGGCGCAGTTCACGTGGAAGCGCTCGGCAAACACGCCGTCCTTGGCCAGCAGGAACTTAAAGCTCGCCATCACGCCCGCGTCATGGGCGTTCCAGCTGCCGTGGCGCTGAAGGGCCGGCTCCATCCAATCTGGCGTGCAGCAGGGCACCACCACGCGGTCGCCGGGCTTGAACTTGCGCACCAGCTCGCCCACCTCGCACACCACGCCCACGGCCTCGTGACCAAGCACGAGGTTCTCCTGCGGGCCGTTGCCGCCATGGAGAATGTGCACGTCGCTCGAGCAGGGCGCGAGCGCAAGCGGGCGCACGATGGCGTCGAGCGGGCCTGCCTGGGGCACCTCCTTCTCGAGCCAACCGGGATTCTCGACGCTAATCAGGCCGTAGCCACGCATGGGGCACCTCTTCTCTCGGCACGGCACGCTTCGCCGCGCGCGGACACTGCTTCCATAGTGGGGGAACGTCGCCCTCTCGCGCTGAAACTGAAATTCAGAAAGCTTTCAGGTTCACAAACGGTCGAAAAGCACGCGCGAGCGGCTCCCTACACAACGGCCTTGAAGAAGGTTATGGCAAAACGGGCACCGCAGGGGCGGCCCTGCTCGTCGAGGACGTTTGAGGCGGTGATGCGGCCGTCTTGCGCGGCGATGAGGCTCTGGGCGAGCGAGAGCCCAATGCCCACGCCCGCGGGGTTAACGCTGTTGCTGTCTGCCCCGCGCCCGCGATAGAAGCGCTCGAACACGTGGGGGAGATCCTCGGCGGCAATGCCGTGGCCGGTGTCGGTCACGGTGATGCGGCTCGCCAGGGCATCCTCGCTGGCCTCAACGCGCACGCGCCCTCCGGCAGGTGTGTGCTCCAGGCAGTTCTTGAGCACGTTCTCCAGCGCCTCGCGCGTCCAGGCGGCATCTCCCGTAAAGCCGGCGCCTGCCTCGAGCTCAAGCTCCAGCTGCACGTCTGCCAGGTCGTAGGGGATGGCGAGCGGGGATGCCGCCGCGCTCACAAGCTCGTCAAAGGCCACGGGCTCGCGGCGCAGCTCCACTGTACCCGCGTCAATGCGCGCAAGCTTGAGCAGCGCCTCCACCAGCCACTGCACCTGCGCAAGCAGACGCTCGCTTGTGCGAATGCGCTCCACCACCTCAGATGGCGTGGTGCTTCCGGCCTCCTTGCGCGCAAGCTCGAGCGTGAGGCCAAGCGAGGTGAGCGGCGTTCTGAGCTGGTGCGATATGTCGGCGAGCGAGTCTGCGAGGGAGCGCTTCTCGGCATTGAGCTCCTCCGCTGTGATGGTGAGGCGCGTGAGGGCCTTGTCAATCTCGCTTGCGAGAATGGCGAGCTCGCCCTCGTTCATGTCGGCGAGGCTCACGCTGCGGTCGTCATGAAGCGCGAGGTCAACACGCTCGGCCATCTGCGCGAGCGCTCGGTAGCGTTGGGTAGTGACGGCAACAAAGAGCGAGGTAAGCGCCACGGCCGTTGCGAGCACAAAGCCGCACGACAAGATAACGAACTCCTCGGCTGTGGTCATCCCTCCCCAGTACAGGGAGTTGGAGAACTCCGCGCAGAGGGCAACGAGTGCCAACGTGATGAGCACAGCAAGTGCAATTGCGCGTCTGAACTCGCGGTTCTTCAGCAACATGAAGCTCCTTTGATTCGCTCGCCATAGCCTATGAGCAGGCCTTATATCCCATGCCGCGCACGGTCACGATGAGCTTGGGCGAGCTTGGGTCGTCCTCGATCTTGTCGCGCAGGCGCTTCACGTATACCGAGAGGGTGTTCTCCTCAATATAGGCGCCGGCGTCTTCCCAGAGGGCGTCGCGCACCATGTCGCGCGTCACGAGCTTGCCGGGGTTGGTGGCAAATAGCAGCAGCAGGCGATATTCGAGCGCCGAGAGCGTGAGGTCTTGCCCGCCTCGCGTCACGCGGGCGCGTTCTGGGTCAATCACGAGCGACCCCAGGGTAATGACGTGCTGCTCGGGCTTGGCGCGACGCAGCACCACAGAAATACGGGCGAGCAGCTCGCGCGGCCGGAAGGGCTTGGCCACGTAGTCGTCGGCGCCCATGGTGAGGCCGGTTACCGTGTTGAACTCGTCGCCCGAGGCCGTGAGAAAGATCACGGGTGTCTTGGGGCTTGCCTGCTTCACGGCGTTGCAGACGGCAAAACCGTTGCCCTGCGCTAAGGTCACGTCAAGAAGCACGAGGTCAAAGGGGGAGGGTTTGCGGGCCGCCGCCGCGATGGCCGCGTCTTGCGTGGCGCAGGTGCCCACGGTGTAGCCCTCGGTCTCGAGCAGTTCCGAGAGCGTGGAGGTGATGATGGGGTCGTCCTCTACGAGCAGGATGCGCATGTAAATTCCCGTCTGGTTAAAGGGGCGCGGGCTGGGCGCCGCGCTCCGTGGGCAAGCTGCCTGCGCCGAGCGAAGCCGCGGGCGTCGCAGTTTGTGCTTGCTTCCATTATCTGCCCACGTGCGGGTGCAAGCTAGTGACGGATACGTAAGAGGCGGCTGCGCGCGCAGGAGGAGGGGCGAGCTCGGCCGCAGGCGGGCGGCCGAGCTCCGGCGGAAGCCACGTGCAGGAGGGGCAATGACGCGCCACTGCCGCAGGCGAGCGTTCGGGCCACGGCGGCAGGCGGCCGAGCGCGAAAGCGGCAAGGATGTCCCTTGCTTGCAGGCGAGCGGTCGAATTCTGACGGCAAGCGGCAAAAGCGAGAATTTGCGTGCCGAGAGGTCAGGTGCGCGTGGTATAACTCGCAGCAAGCCGGGTTACCTAATCGATTAAGTAATCCGCGCTGCCTTACGTGGCCTGCTCTGCCATGCGAGCGTATGCGCAGCTCCGCGCGCTCCCAAGCGGTGCGCTGAGCACGGACGCCTGCGCGCGGCGGGGTGCCGAGCACGGATGCCTGTGCCCAAGCGGAGCACGCGTCTGAGCGGGCGAGCTCGCTCGGGTACGGTCCAGACAAGGCAGCTCACATAACATGAAGGGCACGACGCAGCGGGGAGGGGACATGGGCAAAAGGGTCACGGCAAAAGACGTAGCGCGCCGCGCCGGCGTGTCTGCCGCCACCGTCTCCTACGTGCTCAACGACAATCCCACCCAAAGCATCTCGCCCGAGACCCGCAAGCGCGTGCAGGATGCCATCCGCGAGCTGCAGTACGCCCCCAACATGGCCGCCAAGGCGCTGCGCCGCAGCGAGAGCAACTGCGTGGGCGTGGTCATCAAGAAAAACCTCACCGTCCCACGCTTTAGCCAGATGCTCGAGGGCATCCAGGAGGAGCTCGAGGCGCATGGCTACAACATCATGCTCTGCGGCGACCGCCTGAGGCCCAATGGCTACGTGGACTACCTCAACCTCTACCTCGAGAACCGCATTGACGGGGTTATCTACCTCGGCACCGACCTAGGAGGCCCCGACGAGGCCACCTGTGCCGTCATCGAGCGCGAGCGCCTGCCCTTTGTGGCCTTTGACTGCGAGGCTGCATCGGGCCCGTATGCCACGGTCAACCTCGACTATGCCGGCGGCGCCCGAGAGGTGGCCGAGAGCGTTTTTGCCGAGCTCCCGCGCAAGGTGCTCTACCTGCGCCCCCAAATCCAGAACGCCCAGGAGACCCAGCGCGAGCAGGGCGTGCGCGAGGTGGCGCAGCGCTTCCCCTCCTGCGCCCTTGAGGTGGCCGAGGTACCCATTACCTCGGAGAACCTCGACGTGTGGGACGTGCGCTATTCGCACGGAGCCACCGCGGCAAACCACGAGCTCGTCTCGAAGCTGGTGGGCAGCTTTCTCGAGCGTGCCCAAGGGATGGGAGCGGGCGACGCCGTGGTATGCAGCTGGTCGAGCTGGATCGAGGCCATTCGCGCGGCAAGCCCCGTAGCGGGCCTTACCTTCGCCGAGCTCGCCAGCAATGGCGAGGCGCTCATCGCCGCCGACTACTACACCCGCCTGCCCAACGTGGCCACGGGGGCACTCTGCGCCAAGCTTCTGCTGGAGCAGGTGGAGGGCAAGCCCAGCCGTCACGAGTTGGTGCCGCTTTCGTGCACGAGCTCTCGCACGGGGGAGGTGCCGGCATGCTAGCCACGTTCGTTTTTGTGCCGTTGCTTAATCGAATAAGTAACGGTCGTGCGGACCTTGCTGCTTCGCAAGACCGGCTCGTGTTTCACTGTTCGTCACCCACGCTCGTTTGGAGGCTCTCATGATTTCGCTAAACACCACCTATGCCGAGGGGTTCGTCAGCGCGTCCGAGCTCGCAGGCGCCGTGGCCTCTCATGCAGACGTGCTTGCGCGCGCCCAGGCGGGCGAGGCGCGCTATGCCGACTCCCTGGGCTGGCTGAGCACCTTCGAGTGGGCGGGCCCCGAGCAGCTGGCCGAGATCGGGCAGCTGGCCGAGCGCTTCCGTGCCATTGCGGACACGTTTGTGATCATTGGCGTGGGTGGCTCCAACAACTCGGCCCGTGCGGTGGTTGAGGCGCTGCACCCCAGCGGCATGCGCATCGTCTATGCCGGCAACACCCTCTCTGCCGAGGCGCTCAACCATATGCTCGCCTCGCTCGAGGGGCATAGCGTGGTGATTGACTGCATTGCCAAGAACTTTGAGACGCTCGAGCCGGGCAGCTCCTTCCGTCTGCTACGCCAGTGGCTCGTGGCGCGCTACGGGCGCGAGGAGGCGGCGAAGCGCATCGTGTGCTGTGGCACCATAGGTTCCTCTCTGGAGCAGCTGGCTTGTGACGAGGGTTATGCGTTTGTGCCCTTTGCCACCACGGTGGGTGGCCGCTACACGGCCATGACGGCGGTGCACTTGCTGCCGCTGGCGTGCGCGGGCGTGGACATCTCCGAGCTGGTGGCCGGTGCTGCCGAGATGGAGCAGCTCTGCCGCACGACCCCTGCCGAGGACAACGTGGCGCTTCGCTATGCGACTCTGCGCAACCTCTTGTGGGAAAAGGGCTACCGCGTGGAGCTGCTGAGCTTCTTTGAGCCGAGGTTCCGCTGGTTTGGCAAGTGGTGGGAGCAGCTCTTTGGCGAGAGCGAGGGCAAGGATGCCAAGGGCCTCTTCCCGGCGAGCGCCGAGTATTCCGAGGAGCTCCACAGCCTGGGGCAGTTTGTGCAAGACGGCACGCACCTGCTGTTTGAGACCCTGCTCGACGTGACGGGCAAAGGCGAGCTCGACTCGCTCGTTTTGGGCGAGAGTGACGTTGCCGATGGCTTTGGCTACCTCGACGGCGTTGACTTCTGGGATATCAACAAGGCAAGCATGGGCGCTACCCGTGCGGCGCACGCCCAGACGCTGCCGGTGCTCACGCTCGAGCTTGACGCCACCGACGTGCGCCACTGGGGCATGCTGTTCTACTTCTTTGAGTTTGCGTGCTACCTCTCCGGCTCGATTCTGGGCGTGAACCCGTTTGACCAGCCGGGCGTGGAGGCATACAAGGCGCTCATGTTTAAGGCGCTCGGGAAGTAACGCGCGCTGGTCGCCACGGGGCGGGGCCAAGGGCTGGGCACGTCCTCGGGCTAAAGCCCTGCGGAATGTGCCCAGCCCTTGCCCCCACCCCGTGACGCTGACGTTATCCCGATGGTCGCATGACTAGCCACACAAAAACCGCGCTCGCAGGTGATCTGCGGGCGCGGTATTTTGCGTGCGATGAGGCTGGGCGGAGCGCTCCTGCGAGCGGGCGATGCGCGCTTGCCTTACTGCGCGAGGGCGGTGCAGAGGGCGTCGAGGAGGGTCACGGCGAGCATCTGGGCATCGTCGATGGTGAAGGTGCCGTCGTAGTCGGGGCTGTTAGGCAGCTCGATGCGCACCACGGGCGGACGCGTGCGGGTGCTCGCGAGGGCGGTGCGCAGGCGCAGCGCCAGGTCGTCGTCCTCGGCCATGGCAACGTTTACCACGCTCGAGACGGCGGGACGCGGCGTTGTGGCCAGCACAAAGACGGCGTGGTCGCCTTCTGCGGCGGCGTCTACGGAGTCCAGGAGGCGAAGCCCGGTCTTGGCCGAGGTGGCGCTGGCGATGTTCCAGATGCGGCCGGCAACATTGCGCGAGATGGGATCCTCGGCGGTAATGGCCACCTGCGCCTCCTCGAGCACGAGCGCGGCGCGGGCAAAGCCCATGGGGCTCTGCGGGTGCGGGCCTGCGGCGGGCTTGCCTGCCCACACGTGGCGCAGGCGCTCGAGCGCGTCAAACGTGTCGGAGAAGGCGATGCCGTCGGCCAGCATGCCCACGTTCTCCTGGAAGAGCTTCACGGCAGCCTCGGTGTGCACGCCAAAGTAGCCGTCTGCCTCGCCGCACGAGAAGCCCAGCACGTTGAGGGCGTTTTGCATGCAGCGCACGTCGGCGCCGTGGAAGTTGGGCAGGCGCAGGTACAGGGTGCGGTCGCCCATCTCGTAGCACTCGTCCACCAGCACAGACCAGCAAGCGCTGTCTACCTCGCCCGTAAGCGTAAGGCCGTGCTCCACGCGAAAGCGCGCCACGGCGGTGGTGGTGGAGCTGCCAAAGGCCTTCTGCTCGCGCTCGGCCTGGTCAATGTCAAAGCCGAGCTTGGCGAGGCGCTCCTGCACGTCCTCCACCATAACGCCGCTCATGCCCTCACGAATCGGATCCATGTTGCACCCGTCTCACGTTGGTATCAAAACCCTACTAGTATGACGCAGATTGCCCGCGCGTGCCTAGCTTGTGCGCTGAATGAAGAAACTAGCCATAGAGCGGATGAGCTCGCAGGCCTCGGCACTGATGTGCCCCTCGCGCTCGAGCGCAAGCGCGCCTTGCGTGGCGGCCTCGGCCTCGGCCTCGGCACGCACGCGGCAGTGCTCGATGCCGCCTGCCGACTCGATGAGCGCCACGGCGTGGGCGAGCTCGTCCTCGCTCGTGGTGCCTGCGCCCAGAAGGCCCACGAGCTCCTCGCGCGCGTACGCCCTGCCCTCGCGCTCAAGGGTGCTGAGGGCGCTCACCACGGCCAGCGTGCGCTTGCCCTCGGTGATGTCGCTGCGGAAGTCCTTGCCCTGCGCCTCGGCGTTGCCCACGAGGTTGAGTAGGTCGTCTTGCAGCTGAAAGGCGATGCCTGCGTGCAGGCCCACCTCGATGAGCCCTGCGGCGGCCTGCTCGGAAGCACCTGCCGCAAGCGCCCCGATGTAGAGGGGGGAGGCGCAGGTGTACCACGCCGTCTTGGCGTCAACCATGTAGAGGTAGTCTTCGGGCGTGACGTCCCAGCGAGCGTCGCGTGCCCATCCCAGATCGAGCGCCTGGCCCTCAAGGGTGTGGCGCTCCATGCGCACGAGCTCCTCGAGCACGCGCAGACGGCGCTCGGCGGGCAGCCCCTGGTCTGCGAGCACCACCTCAAAGACCTGCGTGAGCGCCAGGTCTCCGCAGTTGATGGCAAGCCCCTCGCCCTCGGTGCGGTACAGGCACGGCTCGCCGCGGCGCAGCTCGGAGGCATCGGCGATGTCGTCATGGATGAGCGCGGCGCTCTGGAACAGCTCGATGGCCACGGCGGCCGAGAGCGCGCTCGTGGCGTTACCGCCCGTGGCCTCGGCGCCCAAGAGGCAGAGCACCGGCCGCACGCGCTTGCCACCGCCTGCGGTGAAGTGGGCGAGGGGCTCGTAGAGGTAGCGCCTGAGGTCGCCTGCGGGCTCGCGCTCGGTGAGCGGGCGCGCCGCTGCCTGCGCTATGGCTGTCTCAACCAAGGGGAGCCGCTCGCGAAGGTAGGCAACAAACGGCTGGGTATCCGCCATGACGGGACTCCTTCTCATGCAAAGCCGGCCCACAGGTGAGCCGGCGCTTGGTCTCAAACCAGATTGTATATCGCTCGGCGTGTCCATGCGGTACCCGTGCCTAGCAACCTGACGGCCGGAGGGGCGAGGGGTTCGAAACGTCCTCGGCTTCGCCTGCGGAATGTTTCGAACCCCTTGCTCCTCCCGGCCTCACGCCGACGCTGCCGAAGGCATCGCGTGGGCCCGCAGGTGCCGTCGCGTGCCTATTCCTTAGCCCTCAAACCCGTTGGGGTTGTGGCTCTGCCACCTCCAGGAGTCGCGGCACATGTCGTCGATGGTGCGCTCGGCCTTCCAGCCCAGCATCTGCTCGGCCTTGGAGGCATCGCACCAGTTGGCGGCAATGTCGCCGCCGCGGCGCTCGCGCATCACGTAGGGGAGCTCCTTGCCACAGGCCGCCGAGAAGGCGGCTACCACCTCGAGCACGCTCGTGCCGGTGCCGGTACCGAGGTTAAACACCTCCACGCCCGTCTTGTCGCACATCCAAGAAAGCGCGGCCACATGGCCCTTGGCGAGGTCAACCACATGGATGTAGTCGCGCACGCCGGTGCCGTCGGGGGTGTCGTAGTCGCTGCCATAGACCTGCACGGCGGCAAGCTTGCCCACAGCCACCTGCGCCACGTAGGGCACGAGGTTGTTGGGGATGCCCTTGGGATCCTCGCCGATGAGGCCGCTCTCGTGGGCGCCGATGGGGTTGAAGTAGCGTAGCAGCACCACGTCCCACTCCGGGTCTGCACAGGCCACGTCGCAGAGGATCTGCTCGATCATCCACTTTGTCCAGCCGTAGGGGTTGGTGCAGCTCTTCTTGGGGCTCTGCTCGGTGAGGGGCAGGGCGTCGGGGTCTCCGTAGACGGTGCTCGAGCTCGAGAAGATGATGGACTTGCAGCCGTGGGCGCGCATCACGTCGAGCAGGGCCAGGGTGCCCTCGATGTTGTTGTGGTAGTACTCGATGGGCTTGGTGACAGACTCGCCGACGGCCTTGAAGCCGGCAAAGTGAATGACGCGGTCGATGGGATGGGCGTCAAAGATGTGCCCCAGGGCCTCGCGGTTGAGGATGTTCTCCTCGTAGAAGCTGAGGCGGGCCGCCGCCTCGGCACCCACGATCTGGCGCACGCGCTCGAGGGCCTTGGCGCTGGCGTTGGAAAGGTCGTCCACCACGACGACCTCGTAGCCGCTCTCAAGCAGCTCGATGACGGTGTGGCTGCCGATGAAGCCGGCACCACCGGTCACGAGCACGCGGGTGTCTTGCGGAGTTTGTGGGTTGCTCATGGGACGTCCTTTCATGACGCCGGGCGCACGTGGCGCCCGGAACTCGCTGCGTATGAGACGTGTTTAGCCGGCCCAGCCCCACCTGGGGGTGTAGGTGGTTCCGTAGAAGGAGATCCAGCTGTCGAGGCTCTGGGTGGTGATGGGGCCGATGTTGTGCTTGACCATGCCGTTGCCGATGTAGATGCCCACATGGCCGTAGATGCGGCCGGCAACCGTGTGCGGGTGGGAGGGCACGGCAATGATCATGCCCGGCTCGAGCGTAGACTTGTTGGAGCTCGAGCAGAAGTTGTAGTACATGTTGTTGGCGTTGCCGCCGGGGTATCCCAGGCCCGCCGCCTGGTACACCTGGCTCACCCACATGGCGCAGTAGCCAAGGCCGGGGGAGCCCACGCGGTTGGTGGCGGAGACGATGGCCGCGCCCTTCTGCGAGGCGGTGGCGTTTGAGAGGTCGCCGGTGACGTTTGAGGCGCCGCCGTTGCCACCCGAGGAGTTCTGCTTCTTGGCCGCCTCCTCGGCAGCCTTTCTAGCGGCCTCTGCGGCCTCGCGTTGGCGACGCTCCTCCTCGGCGGCGGCGAGAATCTCGGCGTCACGCTTCTCGATGAGCTCGCGCACGTCGTCGCTCAGGCTCGCGACGAGGTCTGATGCCTCCTGCTGCTTGGCCTGGGTGGCGTTTGCCTTGTCGAGCAGGTCTGCCTTGAGCGTCTCGTACTCGCTCTTCTGCTGCTCGAGGGTCTGCTTGGTGGCCTCGAGTTCGTCCTTGGCGCGCTCGAGCTCGGCCTTTGCCTGCTTGACCTCGTCAATGAGCTCCTCGTCACTCTCGTTGATCTTGCCCATGTAGGTGAGGTTGCTGGCAAGCTCCTCAAAGCTCGAGGAGTTGAGGATGAGGGAGAGCAGGTTGGAGGTGCCGCTCTTGTAGCTGTCAGAGATGCGGTTGCCGAGCTGGCTTTGCTTGGTGTCGATCTCATCCTGCTTGTCGTCGATCTCGGCCTGCTTGTCGTCGATCTGCGTCTGGGTGGCGTCGATCTCCTCTTGCACGGCGTCGATCTGGGCAACGGCATCGTTGAGCTGCTGGTTGAGCTCGTCGTACTCCTTGGCGATGGCCTCGAGCTTGGCCGTGGCCTCGTCATAGGCGCTCTGGGCGGCGTTGAGGGCGTCGGTGGTTTCCTTGGAAGCCTCGGCCGCGTAGGCGGACGTGCGGCTCGCAAAGAGGCCTGCCGTGACGACGGAGATGCCGAGCATGGCCTTGAGTGCCGAACGGCGGGTCATGAGCTGGCCGCCTGCCGGGCCGGGATGGCCGCAGGCGGCCTTGTATGGGTTGACGTCCGTGGAAGGACGGCGATAGCTTCGCGACATATGAGCTCCAAATGAGTTTCGTATGGCTGTCGGTGGCTCTGCATCTAACAAG
>Cebus_capucinus_imitator_PRJNA485217_SSR012__coassemble_1006_pt1 | contig 14064 bp, 11 predicted proteins | sample Cebus_capucinus_imitator_PRJNA485217_SSR012__metabat2_high_PE_006 | metagenome-assembled genome bin Cebus_capucinus_imitator_PRJNA485217_SSR012 | reverse complement strand
CTGCGCTCTCCCTCTTTCTGCGCGAGGCTGTGTTAACCCGCTAATTGCATTTCCGACGCGATCTTTCCGTCCGCACGGCCCGCCATCTTCGACTCGTGCAAAACCGGACGAGGGGACGGACATGGGGGGACAGGTTCGGATACGGCGCGGTCGTCAGGGCGATGCGGCCCGATGAGCGCGAGGAGATGCTTGCGCTGCCGCTCGAGGCGGTCGCCGGGGAGATGCCGGCCGCCCCCGGCGCGGAGCCGCCGGAGGCCTGTCCGAGGTGCGGCTGCCCGCGCACGGCCCGGAAGGGCCGCGACGCCGACGGCGGGCACTCCGCATGGGGAGCCCCCTACAACGACGCCAGGTGCGCACAAGGCGCCGAAAGCCCGCTCGTCATCGTGCTGGAAGAGCCGGCGGACGTCGAGCAGGCCTGGGCCTTCGTGACCTGCAGCTACCAGACGAGCAACTCGCGCACCGTGGTCTACGCGAAGGGGGTGGAGGCATGGGATTCGCGCCCTTCGGATTAGGACTCCTCATGGGGCTCCTCACGCTCACGGCCTACGCATGCTGCGCAGCCGGCGACGACGACCGGGACTAGCAGTCGAAAAACGAAATCGAAACCAAGCGGAACAATCAAGCCCCTCGCTCCGACAGTCGGGACGAGGGGCTTGCGCATGGTGGGATAATGAAGAGCACGCAAGACGCGTCGCGTGCGCTGCGTTGCATCGGTTGCGCATGGGAGCCTTACGCAAGATTCGCTTACGTCAGGAGTTATAGAATGGCGCTCAAATTCGATCTCGGGGAAGCTCTGTCCCAAGCCGCCCACGCCGCAGGAGAGATGGCAAAAGGCGCATCGGCGACCGTCGAATCCGCCGCCAAAGGCGTCGCGAATGCGGCCGAGGGCGCAGGGAACGCCATCGTCGATACGGCCGCCTCGGCATCCGAAGCCGTCGGAAGCGCCATGTGCTCGGCTGCGGAAGGCGTGTCGAACGCCGGCGAGCAGATCGCGTCGTCCGATGCGGGCAAAGCGGTCGCAGGGGCCGCGAACGCAGTGGGCGGGATCGCCGTCGGCGCCGCCATGGGACTGGCCAAGGGGGCGTCGTCACTCGCGTCCGGCGCGGCGTCGACCATGGAGGGCGGCATCAACGCAATCAAAGAGAACTCGTTCTCCGCGCGCCTGCGCAGGGCGCGCATCAAGGGTTTCCGCGACGGGATCAAGCAGGGCGCCTACCTTGCGGGCGAGAAGCGGCACAACTTCATCTGCGCCTACGTGGCGACGCTCTGCTTCCTGATGCGCTGTGACGGCGACTTCTCCCAAGAGGAGCAGGAGTGGCTCGAGGACGGCCTCGACTACCTCAAGCTGGACGGCGGCCTCCCGGACGACGTGAAGGCGAAGGTACAGGCAATCGCGGACGACGAGGCCCTGTCCTTCGATCGTGTCAAGGACTGCCTGGACAACGTGAGCATCGTGTCGCTGGGCCCCATAGCCGAGCAGCTTCAGGTCGCCGCAGCGGCGGACGGCCAGGTGACCGAGGAAGAGGAGCACGCCTGCAGGCTGTTCGCCGACTACATGGCGGCGAGGGCGGCATGCGTGGCCGTCGACGAGAGCTGGGCCGAGCAGGCGGTCGAGAAATCCGTTCGCGAGTACGGCGAGAACCTCGAGCGCATCGACCGTGAGTTCAAGGAGCGGACGAGGCTGCAGGACGCCGACGCGGCATTCGTCGTCGCCGCGACCATGCTCCAGGTCGCCCGCGTGCTCGTCATCAACTCCCTGACGGAAGTCGAGCGGGCGGGGGCGGGCAACGCCAAGGAAGACGCCCTGCACAGCTTTCAGGACCGCGTTTTCTCCGGCTTCGACGACGGTGCTCCGGGGGAATCGGGCCGCCTGTTCGCCTCCAAGAGCCACATCCTCTCCTCGCGAGGCGTGCCATACGACGCGACCCGCTACGAGGCGGAGAGCCTCAAGATATTCAAGGGGGCGAACCACCGGTTCGCGACCCTCGGCCACGACCCGGTGCTCGGCCTCGTGTTCGGGACCTCGAACATCATGACGAACAGCATCACCTGCGTTAAGGACGCCAACGTTTTCGGAATCGGTGCGCGAATCCCCGCGACCTACTCGGTCTCCTACGACGCCTTCGGGAAAGACCCGATGATTGGGGCGCCCGCCGGGACCGTGGAGATGCTGGTCGCGGCGGGAAGGCGCGTCGTGGGCGAGCCGGATGCCGCCGCAGCGGCCCTGATCAAGCAGCTGATCCACATCGGCACGGACCTCTACACTCCGTGCGGGATACAGATCCCGTTCGCCAACCTCGTCCTCGACAAGGCGCACACCGAGGCCCTCACCAGATACGTCAGCAGCGGCGACGTATTGAGAGTTGGCATGCAGGCGGGCATGACGGTGCTCATCAACTGGCTGATAGCGGCGCTTCACGGCTGCTCGCTGATATTCAAGGACGACGGGTCTGACTACTGCACCGAGATGTACCAGGCGCGCACCAAGAAGATCATCCTGATCTCCGACACCATCGCAACCTCGAGCAGCGTCGTGCAGGCGACGATTACGAAGAACCCCAAGTGCCTCGACCTCGGAGGCGCGGCGGTGCTCGCCTACCGGCTGTTTTCGGACGCTCGCTTCGTCGCCAAGCTCAAAGAGGAGTACGTTCAATCTGAACTCGATAAGATCTATGACGAGCGAGCCAAGGGGCTGCTCTAGGCCCAGGCGCCTGCATTCTCACATCACCCACTTGAACACGGCGCGGAACAGCCAGACGAAAAAGCCCAGCGCGACCTTAAGCGCCGCCTTGAGGAACCTACCAAGCCTCCTCATCGACGTCACCCCAATCTTCCTTGACCTTGCGGGCGCCCTCCTCGGCGCCCTCTTCTCCTAGCCCTGCGCCCCTTCGAGAAGCACCCCGCGCGCTTCTTTCAGGAGTCTGGTGCAAAGGGGCAGTGCCTTCATGCGCGCCACTGCATACGTGGTCGCCTTGACGTACGTGAGTACGTCGTAGGGCGGCTTGGCCTAGTGGGCCTTCATGGCGTCGGAGCTTTCAGCGGTGCCCAGCATCATCGAGGACGCGTTGATACGCCTCTACGAACGCGTCGACCGCCGGCGAGGGCTCAAGGGGATAGAGCAGCGCGCACTCGGCCTCGCGCGGATCGGCGAGGGGGACGGTCACGAGGTTCGGGTGCAGGCCGGACCAGGCCCCGCATGTCACGAGCACGCCCCCGTCCTCGGCGCATTCGTTGAAGAGCCCAAGGTCGTAGTGCTCGACGTCTATGACGACGATGCCCCGCGCCGCCATGTCGTCCCGCAGGGCGTCCATGGCGGCGCTCGCATGACGGAGCACGTGGATGCGGGCGTGGGCAAGGTCGTCGTACCCGAGCGCGGGGCGCGAGGCGAGAGGGCTGTTCCGGGGCACGTCGAGCGCCAAGGGCGCCATGCCCAGCGGCAGCTCACGGCAGGCACCTCTCCAGCGCTCTCCCGGCCAGGCAGCCTGGATGAGGTCGACCTCGTCGCCCAGCGCCCGCACGACTCCCGCCCGCTCGTCGTAGATGTCCCCGACGGGCGTGAGCTCGAGCTTGACGTGAGGGGCCAGCTCGTGGATGCGCGGCCAGGCCTCCAGCGTCTTAGTCGCCGGGGAGAGGAGCGACACGCCGAGCCTCACGGTGTCGCCGCCCGCCCCTGCCCGCAGGCGAGCGCGTCGGAGCGCGTCGCCCGACTGCCGCATGATCGAGCGCGCGTCCTCCACGAGCGACTCCCCCGCGGCCGTGAGCTCGCAGCCGTGGCGCGTGCGGACGAAGAGGTCGATCCCGTTTTCCGCCTCGAAGGCGTTCACCTGCTTCACGAGGGCCGGGACGGACAGGTGCAGGCGAGAGGCGGCCTTGGTGAAGCTGCCGAGCTCCGCTGACGCGCATATGGCTTCGAGACGACGGTCATAGAGGGCCATGGTCGTTCCTCCTATAAACCTCAGGTTAATACCGAATTAGATAACAGAATATTCATTGAGGTAGATGACGCGTTTAGGATAGTGACGACAGAAGAAAGATCACATAGAAAGGAACTTGCCATGAAGCTTGCGCCCACGGTGAAACTCGCCAACGGAGTCGAGATGCCCCGCTCGGGATTCGGCGTCTACCAGATTCCCGACGCCGACCAGTGCGCCCAGGCGGTAGCCGACGCCGTTGCCTGTGGCTACCGGCTCATCGACACCGCGGCGGCGTATTTCAACGAGGCCGCGGTGGGCGACGGCATCCGCCGCGCCGAGGCGGCGGGGACGCCCCGCGAAGATCTCTTCGTCACGAGCAAGGCCTGGGTGCAGGACGCCGGCTACGCCGCGACGCACGCCGCCTTCAGGGAGTCGCTCGGCAAGCTCGGCCTCGACTACCTCGACCTCTACCTGATCCATCAGCCCCTCGGCGACTACTACGGCAGCTGGCGCGCCTTGGAGGAGCTGCTCGACGCCGGCCTCGTGCGGGCCATCGGCGTGTGCAACTTCGACGAGGAGCGCCTCGCGGACCTCTGCCTCTCGTCCAGTGTGGCACCCATGGTCGACCAAGTTGAGGCGCACCCCTTCTACCAGCGTCCGCAGCTCCAGCAGGTCATGGTGGACTACGGCGTGCAGCCCGAGAGCTGGGCGACCCTCGCCGAGGGCAGAAACGGCATCTTCACGCACCCCGTCCTCGCCGAGATCGGCGCGGCGCAGGGCAAGACGGCAGCGCAGGTGGCCCTGCGCTGGAACGCGCAGCGCGGCTCGGTGGTCCTCGCCAAGTCCACGAAGCCCGAGCGCATGGCCCAAAACCTCGGCATCTGGGACTTCGAGCTCACAGATGGGGAGATGTCCCGCATAGCGGGCCTGGACGAGGGGGTGAGCCTCTTCGACTACGGCACCGCTGCGGGAGCGCGCGCCCGGCACGAGTTCAAGGTGCACGAGTAGCCGGAGCCGTCCGACCGAACCCTAAGAAGAAAGGAATACCTTTGTCCGAATTAAACGCAACCACCCTACCGACCTGCGCCGAAGAGCCGCAAGGGGCACGGGCCGCACGCGATGATCGCCGCGCATCTGCCGGGCGCTCGGCCGGCAGCACAGGCATGGCGCCCTGCGTCGCCGCGTCCGTCGCCATGTTCCTCATCGGCATGGACACGCTCATCGTGAACGTTGCCCTGCCCACCATCGAGGCGGAGCTGGGCGGCGGCATGGCCGCCCAGCAGTGGATCGTCGACGGCTACACCCTCCCGTTCGCCGCGCTGCTGCTGCTCGCCGGCAACCTGTCCGACCGCTTCGGCGCCAAGCGCGCCTTCGTCGCCGGCACCGTCGGCTTCGCGCTGAGCTCGCTCGTCTGCACCCTGGCCGCGAGCGCCGGCACGCTCGTGCTCGGCCGCGTGCTGCTGGGCGTGTCCGCCTCGCTAATCCTTCCGTCCTCCATGTCCGTCATCAACCAGGCGTACACGGACGAGCGCGACCGCTCGAGGGCGCTGGCGCTCTGGGGAATCGGGGGATCCTCCTCGATGGCCGTCGGCCCCATCCTCGGCGGCATCCTCACGCCCGTGCACTGGAGCCTGGTCTTCGCGGTCAACGTGCCGTTCTGCCTGCTCATCCTGGTGCTCATCGCAAAGCTCCCCGCCTCTCCCGTGGCGTCGCAGCCCTTTGACGTGCCGGGCCAGGCGCTCTCGATACTCGGGCTCGCCTGCCTCACCGCGGCAATCATCGAAGGCGGTAGCCTCGGTATGACGGCGCTGCTCCCATTGGGGTTGCTCGCCCTCGGCGCCGCCTCGATCCTTGGGTTTCTCCTCGTGGAGGCACGCTCCGAGCACCCCATGATGCCGCTCGGCCTGTTCGGGAGCATGGAGATGCGCACGGCGGTGTTTGGCGGCTTCGCGATGATCCTCTCCTGGAACGGCGCCATCTTCATCTGCACGCTCATCCTTCAGCAGGTGGCGGGGCTCGACCCGCTGTCGAGCGGGCTGGCGTTCCTGCCCTCGGCCGTCACGTGCTCCGTCTCGAACATCCTGAGCGACCGCCTGTCCGGCAGGATCTCGACGCGCGCCATCCTCACGGCCGGCATTGTGCTGCTCGCCGCCGGCTACGCCATGCTCATCGTACGCGCCGGCAGCCTCGACGCGTTCTCCGTCGCGCTCGCCATCTCAGTGGCGGGCCTGGGCGGGGGTCTTATCACGCCAACGTTCGCAAGCCTCGTCCTCAAGGGTAGCGAGCCGTCCCAGGCGGGCATCTCGAGTGCGGTCTTCAACACATTCCGGCAGGTGGGAGGTGCCGTGGGCGTCGCCGTGTTCGGAGCTCTCGCCACGGGGCTCGGAAGCATCGCCTCAGGCGTCGAGGCTTCGTTTGCCCTCTCGCTGGCACTCATGGCGGTACTTTTCATCTTGGCTCGTGCGGTGAAGTGACGACAAACCAGTCGGGTCGATTTGCCATCGGGCTACCCAACGGCGGCATGATCGACCCGCATGCGCCATTCGGCCGGCGGTTGCAGCGAAGCCTCGAGCCTGCTTCAGCAGGCAGCTCACCGTTCAGAAAGACGGCGTTCGTCCTTACCTATCTAATCAAGTCAGCGACTCATAGCACTTGGAATGAGAATTCAAGCTTCTTTTAACCAGATGAGAGCCCGACAACAGCAGGACCCCTCGGGTGTGTGTCTGGATTCAGAGCACGGCTAATATCTGCAACGTCATCGCCTGAGCGAGAGAAAGGATCTTTGGGGTTAAATAGAGGCTCTGGTCGGGTTGCCGACGCCCGCTCATCCACCCCAGCTTGCCCAGACAGCCCTCCCGCAATGCCCATGTCCCAGCGGATGGGTACCATTTACCGGGTGCACCTGGGGCAACGGGCCGGCAAGCCCGCGCAAGGTCGCTCGCAGAACACGCAACAGCAAATACGAAAGAAGAGGCGAACGACAGATGCCGGACCCCGGACGACAGCACCGCGGAAGACGAGCATTCCGACCACAACCGAACAACTCCAGCTACTAGGCAGGCGCCCGCATGGGCGCCCTTGATCAGCTTGGCACGTTGATGGCTTCCTCGAGTTCCGCCATGTAGGCGACTATCTCGTCGATGCTCGGGTAGCTGCCGAACAGCATCGGCCTCATCGAGGCGTAATCGGCCGCCAGCTCGTCGAACCTGCCCTTTGGAGGGGCGAGCCTGAGCGTGCCGGGCCTCGCGTTGGCCAGCTTGGCCCACGGCGTGCGGTAGAACTTCTCTTTGAACCTGACGACCTGCTCGAGGAGGCCGGGCTGCGCTACGGCGCGGCCGAATACGAACGAGTGGCCGAGGCGGTACATGTCGTAGTAATGGCGGGAGTAGCGCCTGGGCATAGCCTTGCCCTCGGGCCTGTTGGCCTCCTGGTGCAGGATGGTTGCCTTCTCCCAGAACGTGCGCTCAGGGCTCGCGGTGCGCACCGTGGTCGACAGCTCGGGCCCGAACGGGACCACGTCCGCCGCGTACGGGGTTATCGCCGCCTCCTCGGAGGGCGACCACGCCGCCATGGGCCCTATCTCCAGCTTGATGGTGTCGAGCGTGCCCACTGACTCGTAGGAGCGCGGGTAGTCGAAGTACACGGTCTCCTCCTCGGCCCCGCACCTGACGGACGCTTCGGTGCCGAGGGACTCGGAGAGCGTGGCCCTGAGCTTCGGGGCAAAGGCGTCGGCCAGGAAGGCGTTCGTGCGCTCGATGCTGTCGGTCTTGAACCGCTCCTGCGCCGAGTTGCTGCGCGGCTCCCACGGTTCGCTCTCGTCGTAGCCCAGGAGTCGCCAATCGAGTATGAGGTCGATGTCCTCCGAGAAGCGCTCGATGAGCCCGAAAGCCTTCGAAAGGCTCGTACCGCCCTTGAACACCAGGGACTCGGCGAAGCCGCTTCTGTGGAAAAGGTGGTCCAAGGTGTAGCACACCCAGAAGTCCTTCTCGATAACGGCCGGCGCAAGCGCCATCCTCTGCGCGGCGGCCTCGAAGACCAGCCTGCGCTCGTCGGTCGAGGCCCTAGCGATCCTGTCCATGCTTTGCCTCCCGTATCCTCTTCGCTGCGTCGGCAACCCAGGAGGTGAGCCCCGCCGACTCTTCCAGGAACGCGCCGACCTGCTCTTCCGTGAGGTTGCGCGCGAGCGTTCTGATTTCCTCGTCGCCCACGCTCTCGCGTCCGAGCGCCTTGAGGGCCTGCACGATGGTGCAGGTGATCTGCGAGCAGTCGAGCAGGTCGCGGTTGGCGCGGTGCCGGAGCTCGATATCGTACGGCCCGTACTCGTAGCGCTTGTACGGGCCGCTGCTGACGTAGACGAGCTTTGCGGGCACCTGCGTGTCGAGGCCCAGCGCATTGAGCGCCGCGTCACCGGATGGTGCGACGATCCACTTGTTGGCACGGGCGACGGCGCGCACGACCTCGTCGGCGCCGGCCGGCACCTCGGCGCCCATGAGCGCGCTGCGCTCCGGCACGTAGTAGACGCCGCGGACGGCGCGGGCGATCTCTCCCTTTGCATGCAAGCGCCCGAGCGCGTTGGCGGCGTTGCGCCGGCCTGCGACGTCGGAGAAGTCGGCGGCCGTGAAGGCCCTGCCGGCTCCGAAGCCCTCTATGCGCTTAGCGATGGCCTCTGCTTCTGTCATGGCGTTCCTCCTTTTTGATGAAAATAGTATATACCTTTTTCATCAAATTGCCTCTGTTTGCCTTGGCCGCCTATACATCGCGCCTGCGGTCCCTCGCCGCTCCGGCACGCGCCCGCTGCGCCCGCGGCGATGACCTCACCGTTATCTCGGTTCCTGTCAGCCTCACCATGTTCCAACAGGAAATCCGAGGGCGTGAGCGCCATGAGCTCGCCACGGCGTATGCACATCCGGCAGAGCACCTCGAACGCGCAGAAGGCGCCCGGCTTGCCGGAGATTACGTATGAGAAGCGGAGGGCTCGTCCTTGGCCCAGAACCGCATCTCGCCGGCCTCCTTGCCGCCCATCTTGATGCTTCCTTGCGAACAGCCTCCGGTTCTCCAGGGGCTGTTCCATTACCCCGTATGAAATCTGCCCTCGGGGACCCGAATTGTGAATTATTCCGCAGGGCACTATTATTCCCGTGCCGCCGAGTACCCCACCGTACCGCCCAGTAGGGGCATACGGGAATAATTGAGCCGTTTTCCCAGGTAGGAATGCAAAAAGAAAGCCTCCGAACCAGAGGGTCAGGAGGCTATTATTCCCGTTATTGCGCAGGTGGCTTTGCCCTATGGCGATGCCAAAACAGCATCAGGCGGTACTCGGCAGCACCAAAACGCGAGTTCAGAAGCCAGTTTCCGTTACTCCCACTCGATCGTCGCGGGGGGCTTGCTGGTGATGTCGTAGGCTACGCGGTTCACGCCCGGCACCTCGGCCACGATGCGGCCGGAGATGCGCGCGAGCACCTCGTAGGGCAGCTTGGCCCAGTCGGCCGTCATGGCGTCGCTGGACTCCACGGCACGCAGGATCACCGGGCGCGCGTAGGTGCGCTCGTCGCCCATGACGCCCACGCTCTTGATGTCGGGCAGCACGCAGAAGTACTGCCAGCAGCTGTGCTCGCTGTTGCGCTCGCCGGTCTTCTCGAACAGGCGTGCATTGTAGGCGTCGAGCTCCTCGCGCACGATGGCGTCGGCACCCTTGAGGATCTCGAGCTTCTCGGGGTCAACCGAGCCGATAATGCGGATGGCCAAGCCCGGGCCCGGGAACGGCTGACGGTACACGATGTGCTCGGGCAGGCCCAGCGCCAGGCCCAGCTCGCGCACCTCGTCCTTAAAGAAGTGGTCGAGCGGCTCGATGAGGTCAAAGCTCACGCCGTCGGGGAACGGGATCAGGTTGTGGTGGCTCTTGATGGTGCTCGCCTTGCCGCCCGTCTTGCGCGCGCCGCTCTCGATGATGTCGGGGTAGATGGTGCCCTGAGCCAGGTACTTCACCGCACGCCCGTCGCCCTCCAGCTGCTGGGCAACCGCGAAGAACTCCTTCCAGAACTGCGTGCCGATGATGCGGCGCTTCTGCTCGGGATCGGTCACGCCCGCGAGCAGCTCGGCATAGCGCTCCTCGGCATGCACATGCACAAAGTCCACGTCGAACTGCTTGGTAAAGACCTCCTCCACCTGCTCGGGCTCGTCCTTACGCAAAAGGCCATGGTTGATGAACACGCAAGTCATCTGCTTGCCCACGGCACGCGCGCCCAGGGCAGCCACCACAGAGGAGTCAACACCGCCGGACAGCGCCAAGATCACGCGGTCCTCGCCCACCTTGTCGCGGAACTCCGCCACCTTCTGCTCGACGAGCCCCTCCATCGTCCAGTTCTGCTCAAGGCCGCAGATGTCGAAGAGGAAGTTGGAGAGCAGCTGCTGGCCGTGGTCGGTGTGGCGCACCTCGGGGTGGAACTGCGTGGAATAGAGCTTCTTCTCGGGGCACTCCATGGAGGCGACGGGGCACACGTCGGTGTGGCTCGTCACCACGAAGCCCTCGGGCACGCGGCTCACGGCGTCGCGGTGGCTCATCCACACGGTCTGCTTGAGCGGCGTGGTGTTGAACAGCTTGCTTTCGGGGACGCGCTCGATGGTGGCAGGGCCGTACTCGCCCACCTCGGAGTGCGCGACCTCGCCGCCAAGGGTGACGGCCATGATCTGGTGGCCGTAGCAAAAGCCGAGCACCGGGATGCCAAGCTCCAGCACGCCCGGGTCGATGCGCGGGGCGTCCTCGGCATAGACGCTGGCCGGGCCGCCAGACAGGATGATGGCGCTGGGGCCGGCGGCAGAGATCTCCTCGGCCGTGGCGTCGCACGGCATAATCTCGGAATAGACGTGCAGGTCACGAACGCGACGCGCGATGAGCTGTCCATACTGGGCGCCAAAATCGAGCACGATGACCTTTTGCTTGGCGGCACTAGGCTGCATGGGCTCCTCCAGATAAACGAATACGTTCAGGTCACCCCGCGGCACACGGCGCGGGGCCGCCGCGGGCTCACCCGAGGCGCAGACGCTCGCCCGGCCAAAACCTGGCCGCCCAGCGTCAAAACAACTATCTCATAATAGCAGCACCATCTAAGTATCGCGTGCTTCCTGTGTGCATCGTTGAACAATCCTGTGTACTTTTCCCAGCACAGCCGCCATCCGAGTACCATTGAGGCATTTGCAAGACATACGCAAGGAGCCTGCATGCCCAGACGCGCAGCCAAAACCAACGCATCCGCGAGCCGCTCGGCTCGTCAAGCCTCTCCCACTGACTTCTCGCGCGAGAGCTCGGTGGAGCGTTATGCCACGTCGCGCGCCAAGCGCAAGCGCAAGGGAACCCTCAAGGCCTTCCTCATCACGGTGGCCTTTTTGTTTGTGGCTATGGGCGGCGTGGCCTTCGCCTACGTGAACAATATTTCCTCTCAGCTCAACAAGGGCATCGACAACGCCTTGCGCGGGCAGCTCACCGAGGCGCAGGCAGGAGACCCCTTCTACATGCTCCTCATGGGCGTCGATAAGTCCGAGTCCCGAACCTCGGGCGCCGAGAGCTCGCACTATGGCACCGACGACTCAAACTTCCGCGCCGACACCATCATCCTCGCGCGCGTTGACCCAGCGCAAAAGCAGGTGACCCTCGTCTCCATCCACCGCGACACCCTCATTGACTTTGGCTCAGACGGCGGCAAGCAAAAGATAAACGCCGCCTATTCCATTGGCGCCGCCAAGGAGGGCTCAAGCGGCCCGGCCTACATGGTGCAGACCGTCTCCAAGTTTGCCGGCGTCCCCATCTCCCATTATGCCGAGATCGACTTTGACGGCTTCTCCGCCGTGGTTGACCAGCTCGGCGGCGTCGAGGTTGACGTGCAGATTGACGTCAAGGACAGCTACTCGGGCGCAGACCTCAAGAAGGGCGTGCAGACCCTCAACGGCGAGCAGGCGCTGGCGCTTTGCCGGTCGCGCCACGCCTACGACAACTACGGCGACGGCGACGTGTTCCGCGCCTCCAACCAGCGCATGGTGATTGGCGCCATCGTGCAGAAGATCCTCTCGAGCAACGTTGCTACCATCTCAAGCACCGTCTCGACGCTCTCCCGGTACATCACCACAGACTTCAGCGTTACCGACATCTTGGGTTACGCCACGCAGTTTGTGGGCTTTGACCCCAGCACCAACATGTACTCGGGCATGGAGCCCACCAACTCCAAGTACGTCAACTCCACCTGGTACGAGATCTGCGACACCGAGGCCTGGAAGACCATGATGGTGCGCGTCAACAAGGGCCTCTCTCCGTATGAGGACGAGAGCCAGGACGTCACCAAGGGCTACGCCGGCGGCGGCTCGGCCATCAGGAACGAGGACGGCACCACATCCACGGCCACTACAAGCTCCAGCACCACCTCTGCAGGCACGGTTGAGGTGCTCAACGGCGCCGGTGTGAGCGGCCTTGCCGCCCGCGTGGCCAGCACGCTCAGCAACTTTGGCTTCACCACCTCGGCAGACACCGCAGACAGCTTTGACTACAGCACGACCCGCATCATCTATGTGGGAGACGACAACAAGGACGAGGCAGACGCCGTGGCAGAGGCCCTGGGCCTGGGCAACGTGCAGGCCGACGACGGCACCTACGCCGGGCAGGCAGGCGTTGTGGTGGTGCTCGGCGCCGACATGGCGGGCAACTAGCATGGACGCCCCTCGCCCGAAGCGCAAGCACCGCACCATGAGCCGCGACGAGCAGCGCGCCGCTGGCGCCGCCGCACAGGGTCGCGTCACGGGCAACGGGGTGCCTGGCAGGTATGAGCGCAAACCGTACGGCACCGGCTCGGCCGCGGGGCAAGGCCAAAAAGCATGGCAAGCTCCCGGCGAGCTTCCGGGCGCGGCGGCGCGACGTGGGAGCGGGCACTCTGCCGGCGCGCGCCCTGCCACAGGCAGGCACAGCCACCTTTCCGGCAGCTCCGCCTCCGATCTCTCTCGCTACCAGCAGATGCGTCGCGAGCGGGAGGGCTTCTCGGGCGAGGGTGGGCACGGCGGCGCCCGCCGCGCGGCGGCCGGAGGCTCCCCGCGCGGCAGGCGCAGGCTTGGGCTCAAGGTCTTTGGCGGCGTGGTTGCCAGCCTACTCGTCTTCGTCATTGGCTTTTCGCTCGTCATTGGCGCCCACATGGGCTCGGGCATCACGGCCGAGACGCGCACGGCGCTCACTCCGAGCTTCCCTGGCCAGCCCTTCTACATGCTGCTCGTGGGCACCGACAAGTCTGCCGAGCGCGAGGCAACGGGCGCCACAGACGGCCTCTACCGCACAGACTCCATCATGCTCACGCGCGTAGACCCCCTCGCAGCCAAGGTTACGCTCGTTTCCATCCAGCGCGACACCCTCGTTGACCTGGGAGAATACGGCAAGCAAAAGATCAACGCCGCCTATACCTTTGGCGGCGCGCCCCTGCTTATCAAGGCTGTCTCCGAGCTTGCCGGCGTGGGCATCTCTCACTATGCCGAGATTGACTTTGACAGCTTCACGAGCGTCGTAGACGCCCTTGGCGGCATTGACGTCAACGTTCCCATCGACCTAGACGACGAGCTCGCAGGCCTCCACGTAAGCGCGGGCGAGCAAACCATCGACGGCGCCACGGCACTCGGGCTCTGCCGTGCCCGCCATGCCTACGATTCCTACGGCAGCGGGGATTACTTCCGCACGGCAAACCAGCGCATGGTGCTCGGCGCCATCCTCAAAAAGGCGCTCTCGGGCAACCCCGTCTCGCTCTTTGCCACCATCAACGCCGCGACAGACAGCGTCACCACAGACCTCACCGGGCTTGACTTCATCTTCCTCGGCCTGCGGTTTCTTGGCTTCAACATGGCAGAAGACCTCTACTCCGGCCTCGAGCCTACCAAGTCGAGCTACGTGAACGGCACGTGGTACGAGCTGCTTGACACCACCTCCTGGCAGGCCATGATGAGCCGCGTTGACAGGGGCCTCTCCCCCTACTCCGACGCCTCCCAAGACCCCACCGCAGGCCTAGCCGGCGCCTCCAGCGCCATAGCGAACTAGCAAGCCGCAGCAAGCAGGCGCCCCGCCGCCGGTAGCCACCCCGCCACAAGCAAATGCCCCGCCGCTGGCAGGGGCCCCGCTACCAGCAGATGC
>Cebus_capucinus_imitator_PRJNA485217_SSR012__coassemble_1004_pt1 | contig 14083 bp, 10 predicted proteins | sample Cebus_capucinus_imitator_PRJNA485217_SSR012__metabat2_high_PE_006 | metagenome-assembled genome bin Cebus_capucinus_imitator_PRJNA485217_SSR012 | reverse complement strand
CTCTAAGTAAGGATGCTGTCCTGATGACAAAACGGGTTCGCGCCGCGGAGGCGCTGGGTGTGCGCGTCAACGAGACCTCGCTTGAGGTGCTTCGCTACCTCAACCGCTCGGGCCGTCCCATAACGGCTGCGGTGGCGGAGTTTTGCGAGGTGACGGGCAAGTCGAAGGCCTCCATCCAAAGCAGCCTGCGTGCGCTTACGGGCGAGGGCTTGCTTGAGATTCATCATCGCTATCTGGCCAACGGAGGGCGCCTGGAGAACGAGTACGAGGTGACCGAGCTGGGGAGCCAGGTGATCAAGGCAGCTGCCGAAGAGGCGGGCAAGGCGTCTGGCGAGTAAGGGCCGGCAGGCGGCGAGCGAGCGGACAGCGCTGGCAGCCGAACGAACGGCCAGAGCCGCCGGCTTACAGGCGCTCGCGTCGCCACAGCCCATCCCTTACGCAAAGCGCGGGCGAGCAGCCAAAAAGCTGCTCGCCCGCGCTTTTTCGTTGGCGCACGTCTGCCTGCATGCAGAAACATGCCAGGCCCCACGGCGCTAGCTCTTAAGCGATCGCTCGATGACTCTCTTGAGCTCGTCGATGCCGGTGCCGTCAGAAGACGAGGTGAGCACGGCCTCCACGCCGCTCGGCAGGGTAAAGGCGCGCTTGAGCTTGGCTGCCATCTGCATGCCCTTTTGGCGGCTCAGCTTGTCGCACTTGGTAAAGGCAATCATAAACGGCCACTCAAGCTTGAGCAGGTAATCGATCATCTGCTCGTCGAGCGGGCTGGCGTCGTGGCGAATGTCCACGAGCGCCACCACGAGCTTGAGGTTGCGCTCGCTCTCAAAGTAGCCCTCCATAAGCTTCATCCAGCGCTCCTGCTCGGTGGCCGCCACGCGGGCATAGCCGTAGCCGGGCAGGTCGACAAAGTCCACACCCTCGCAGTCAAAGAAGTTGATGGTTGTGGTCTTGCCCGGCTTGGACGAGACCTTCACGAGGCTCTTGCGGTTAAACAGCTTGTTGAGCAGCGAAGACTTGCCCACGTTGGAGCGTCCCACAAAGGCAATCTCCGGGCGGTCAAAGGGCGGCAGCTGCGAGGCGATGCCTGCAGACATACGAAACTGAACCTTGTTGTAGTTCATCGGTCCTCCTCCAAGAGCTCTTCGATGGAGCCGGCTCGGTAGTTCTTAAAGATGGCCTCGCCTTCCTCTTGCGTTGCATCAAGGTCGAGGTCGGCCACGATGCGGAAGTCGTTGTCGCCGTCCGCGTCGTGCAAGATCTGGGTGACGTGCCAGGTGTGCTCGGCAGCCTCGGCGCTGTCGTCAACCAAGAAGTATGCCGTCGAGCGGGCGTCGCCGTCGAGCAGAAGCTCATCGTGCGCCTCAAAGAACGCATCAAGCACACCTCTCCAGCGTCGCTCGCCAAAGCCCCAGGGCTGGTCGAGGGCGCCAAGGCTTGGCAGCTCCTCGCGGGCAAACAGGCGCGCACGCAGCCACAGGGCGTTGCGCGCGAGCACGGTCACGCCGTGGCGGTCGCGCACAACGGCCTCGGGCGCCACGTTCGGCACCTCCTCGCCCAGCTCGCCCGCGGCCTCCCACGCGTCCACGAGGCTGGAGTCGGTGGTGCGCACAATAAATCCCAGCCAGGCAACGATGTCGTCGAGGTGCTCGGTGCGCTTGTCGAGCGGCACCGTGCGGTCGAGCACACGCCAGGCGTCTGAGAGATAGCGTAGGAGCGTGCCCTCGGAGCGAGCGAGCTTGTAGTGCTGGATGTAGGTCTTGAAGTCCGCTGCCGTCTCGAGCATGTCGCGCAGCACGCTCTTGGGACGCAGGCAGTAGTCGCGCGCCCAAGGCACCTGCTCGCAGTAGTTGAGGAAGGCGGCGTTGAGCTCGTCTTCGAGCGGCTTGGGGTAGGTGATATCGGCGAGCTTGTCCATGCGCTCGTCAAACTCAAGCCCCTCGGCCTTCATCTCGGCGATGGCGCGCCCCTTTGCCTCGCGCTCCTGGGCGCGCAGCACCTGCCAGGGATCCTCGAGCGTGGCCTCCACCATGGAGATGAGGTCGAGGTCGTAGGTGTCGCTCTCGGCGTCGAGCAGCTCGAGCGCGGCCAGCAGGAAGGGCGAGAGCGGCTGGTCGAGGGCAAAGTCGTCGGGGAGGTCAACCGTGAGCGAATAGGTGGCGGGAGCCGCGAAGGGCGAGCTTGCGGCGAGGGCGAGGGTGGGGGAGGCGGCGTCGGCGTTTGCGTCGGCGGTCTCGGCCCCGGTGGCCCCGGCCCCGGCGGCGTTCTCGCCCAGCTCCTCGCGCACCACCACGCCAGCGTCGATGAGGGTGGCAAAGATCTCGTCGGCACGGGCTACGAGCTGCGCCTTTTCGGAATCGGTCTGGAGCGAGTCGTCGATGAGCCCCATCACGCGGGCGTGGGCGTCGCCGCCCTGCTCGGCCTCGGCCAGCACCATGGAGTTGGTGATGCGCAGGCGCGGCGTCAGCTTCTCGGGCTCTGCCACCTCAAGCTTCTCAAAGGTCTCGCGGTTCCAGTTCACAAACCCCTCGGGCGGGCGCTTCTTCTTGATCTTGCGCTCCTTCTTGGGGTCGCCACCTGCCTTGAGCAGCGCCTTCGCATTCTCGATGTCGTGCTCGGGGGCCTCGGCAATAACGCGGCCCTCGGTGTCAAAGCCGCTTCGGCCGGCGCGCCCGGCAATCTGGTGAAACTCTCGGGCGCGCAGGCGACGCATGCGGTGGCCGTCAAACTTGGTGAGCGCGGTGAGCAGCACGGTGTGGATGGGCACGTTGATGCCCACCCCCAGCGTGTCGGTGCCGCAGATGACGGGCAGAAGGCCCTGCTGGGCGAGCTTCTCCACCAGCAGGCGGTACCTTGGCAGCATGCCGGCGTGGTGCACGCCCACGCCGCAGCCGAGCAGGCGCTGGAGGGTCTTGCCAAAGGCCGTGGTGAAGCGGGTGCCCTTGCAGGCCGCCTTGACGGCCTCGCGCTGCTCCTTGGTGGCAACGCCGTAGCTTGCGAGCGATTGCGCCGTGTTGAGCGCGGCGTCTTGGGCAAAGTGCACGATGTAGATGGGTGCGTCGCCGGCGCGCAGCGCGAGCTCCACGGTGGCCTCGAGCGAGGTCTCCACGTACTCGTAGGTAAGCGGAACCGGACGCTCGGCGTCCTTCACCTCGTCCACGGCACGCCCCGTTTGGCGCTCGAGGGCAGAGGCGATGGCCGAGGTGTCGCCAAGGGTTGCGCTCATGAGCAAGAACTGCGTGTTGGGAAGGGTGAGCAGCGGCACCTGCCACGCCCAGCCGCGATCCGACTCGCCAAAGAAGTGAAACTCGTCCATGGCCACGGCGGCAACGTCGCTGGCGGCGCCCTCACGCAGGGCCTGGTTGGCCAGAATCTCCTCCGTGCAGCAAATCACGGGGGCGCTCGTGTTGATGTGCGTGTCGCCGGTGATCATGCCCACGTTGTCGCGGCCGAGCACCTCCACCAGGCCAAAGAACTTCTCGGAGACGAGCGCCTTGATGGGGGCGGTGTAGTAGGCGCGCTTGTGCTGGCAAATGGCAAGGTAGGCCATGCCAAGGGCGACCATTGACTTGCCTGAGCCGGTGGGCGTGCCCAAGATGACGTGGTTGCCGGCGGCAAGGTCGAGCAGCGCCTCCTCCTGGTGGGGCCACAACTCCATGCCGCGACCGGCGCACCAGTCGAGGTAGCGCTCGAGGGCGCCCTCGGCGTCGAGGGGCGCCTCGGGTTCGTAGTCGGGCCACTCCTCCGGGTCAAACCACAGGTCGGGCACCAGCTCGCCCAAAGACCCACTTGCCATGGGGTCAAACGTCTCGTGCGTATCAGTGTCAGCCACAATGCATCCTTTGCCGTCGTTTCATCCCTCCCATAGTACCGTTGCCTGCGGGTGGATGCATACCTCCAGCAAAACTGCAGCTAGATGGGGTCTATTAGTCGATTGTCATAGCTTCTACTTACTGATTATCATAAGCTCTACTTACCGATTGTCATAAGGGCTACTAGCTGATTTGCATACCTACTGGTAGATGGTTTGCGGATATGCGTGGCGGGTAGTGGGTTTGCCGCGATAGGGAAAAGCCGGGCGAGCGGCGGGTGCTGCTCGTCCGGCTTTGAAGGGGGCTCTGTCTTGCGCGGGGCGTTGCGCTGGCGGCTTGCGTCGCCGCGGCAGTGCGGCGCTGGCGAGCGGCCGTGCGGCTGTGCGGTGCTGGCGACTCGCGTCGTTGCGCTGGCGGCCGTGCGGTGCGGCGCGGCCGTGCGGCGCTGCGCTGCCCGGGCCATGCTCGGCGCCTACCCGAGGACGCCGTACTCCTTGAGGAGCTTCTCGATGTCGGTGCCGGCAATCTGCTTGAGGCCGAGCTTCAGCGCCTCGCGCTGCAGCAGGTTGAGCTTCATGCTGGTCAGCGGCTTGCCGTCGCGGAGCTTAACCGAGCTCATGAGCAGGTTTCGCACGTCAAAGACGCTGCCCCACACCTCGGGCACGCCGCGGTCGACGTCGCAGAGCGTGTAGACAGCCTCCATGCCGGTGCGCATCGAGTACTCCGTGGTGAAGATGGTGTCGCGCGGGGTCTCGGCAAACTGGCCGAGGAAGGCAAAGTTCACGGCGCCGTCGGGCACCACGTCGGGACGGTCGCCCGCTGCCCTCGGCATGAAGAAGGCCGTGATGTAGGGCATCATGCAGGGTACGGTGTTGGCGTGCGCATGCGCGAGCTCGGCGATGCGCTCCTCGGGCACGCCCATGTGCCACAGCCACTCCTGGCAGATCTCCTCTCCCGTGCACTCCTGCATCGGCTTCTTCACGTAGTTGCCGGGCTTGTCGGGGAACAGGCCATACACCCACACGCATAGCTGGTTTTTGGGCTGGTCTCGGAACTGCTGCTGACGGTTGAGCGTCCAGCTCATGAGCCAGTTGGAATCGGTGCAGGTCACGATGCCGCCGGTCACCACATGGCCGCTAAACGGGTCGCGCTTGCAGATGGCCTCGATATAGGGCGGAATCTCACCGTCGAGGGTGGTAACCGTGGCGCTCATCCACTTGGTCTTCTCTGGGTCTGAGCAGAACTTCTCGGGGTGGCCAAAGCTCGGGTCGCGCTTGGCGATGCGCTCCCACATGTCCCAACCGTTGCCGGGCTTCTTGCTCGGGTCCCACGCCGCCGGCCTGTCTTGCGCGCCCAGGGTGGCGCTCTCAACGCAGCCGCCGTTGGTGATGAACACCAGGTCGTTCTCGGTGAGGTCGATGAGGGAGGTCTCGCCGTTTGCGCTCAGCGTGATGCGGCGGGCGAGCTTGCGCGTGCGCGTGCTGTAGGGGTTTCTCGGCATGGCAGCCTGCTGAATGCGCTGGATGGTGTCTTGGCCGGTTCCGGTGCCGGCGCGCTCGGGCCCCTCGCCGTCGCCAATCTCAAAGCTCACATCCTCCACCTTGGTGTTGTAGTGGAACTGCACGCCGGCGGCCTCGAGGTAGCTCACCATGGGCAGGATCATCGACTCGTACTGGTTGTAGCGCGTGAACCTGAGGGCGCTAAAGTCGGGCAGGCCGGCGATGTGGTGGATGTAGCGGCGGATGTAGAGCTTCATTTCGAGGGCGGAGTGCCAGTTCTCAAAGGCAAACATGGTGCGCCAGTACATCCAGAAGTTTGAGTTCAGCACCTCGTCGGAGAAGAAGTCGGTGATGGGGCGGTCGTAGAGCTGCTCGTCGGGCGTGAAGAACAGCTGCATGATCTCCATGGCCGCCTTGTCGGAGAGGCCAAACTTGCCCGCTGTGCCGGCGTCCTTGCCCCGCTCGTGCGTGGCGCGGCACAGCGAGTAGTTGGGGTCTTCCTTGTTGAGCCAGTAGTACTCGTCGAGGACGGACGCCCCGGGCGTCTCGATGCTGGGAATGGAGCGGAACAGATCCCACATCACCTCAAAGTGGTTGTCCATCTCGCGGCCGCCGCGCATGACGTAGCCGAGGCCGGGAATGTCGAGGCCGTCGCAGGCGCCGCCGGGCACGCTGTCCTTCTCAAAGATGTGGATGTGCTTGCCGGGCATCTGCGCGTCGCGCACGAGGTAGCACGCGGCAGACAGCGCGGCCAGGCCGGTTCCCACGATGTAGGCGCTCTTGTGCTCGATGCCCGCGGGCTTCTTGGGGCGGGCAAAGGCCTCGTAGTTGCCGCTCGAGTAGTACATGGTTCCTCCTTGCTCTCGCGCTCGGGGCGCGTTGGTTGCCGATGCTAGAAGGATTCCCTCGGGCGGGGCGCGCAAACTGGGCAGGCGGCGGCTGCTGTTAGGTTTTTAGACAGGTTTGGCAGACTGTAAGGCGGCAGACACCCCCGAAACCCACCGCCACGCCAAGCGCACAGGCGCGAGCCGCCCCGCAACTTGGGAATGGCGGGCAATGTTGGCAGGCAAAGCCTGCCGACTGCGCCGGGAGGGGCGTGCGTATGGGGAGGGCCGGGGACTTTCGAAGAAAGCGGCCCCGACCGCTGCGCGCGCCCTCCCGACCGGTCAGGGCAGGGGCGGCTACCTGCGCGCCAGGCGCTCGGAGGCTTGCTCGATCTGGCCTTTCATGAGCGTGCTGATGCGCTCAACGATGAGCTCGGGCGCCTCGCGCATGTCGCCCCGTATCCACTCGAGCACCACGCCCACAAAGGCGTAACTAAAGAAGTTGGCAATAAAGTCGAGGTCAGCGCTGTGGAGGCGCGCGGGTGGCACCTCTTCTGCCGCCACGCCCATGATGAGATCGTGCGTGACGGGGAAGAGGTAGCGCTCCACCTGCTCGCGGCTCACGCAGCGGTATACGTTCATGATGAACGGGCGGTTCTCACGCACGGCATGCAGCAGGTTGAGCAGGCCCACCTGCCAGGTCGTGGCCGTCTTGTTGCCGGCGATGGCGCGCTCCGCGTCCTCCTCGCACGCCCACTCCACCAGGTCGTAGATGTCTTGGAAGTGGTAGTAAAACGTGGGACGGCTGATGCCGCAGTCGTCGGTGATGTCGGCGATGGTGATCTTGTTGAGCGGCTTTTGGAGGAGCAGGCGCTTGAGTGATTCCTCGAGGGCGCGCTTGGTGAGCTGGGATGACATGGGGCTCCTTGGGTTGGGTGGGCGGTTGCGTCGTGCGGTTGCGGCGTGCGGGCGGTGGGCTGCGTGCGGTTGCGGCGGGCGGGCGCGGCGTGCGGGCGGTGGGCTGCGGGCGGTTGCAGCGGGCGGGTGCGGCTTACAGGTAGCGGCCGGTGACGCTCTCGGGCGTGGCGGCGATTTGCGCGGGCGTCCCGTAGGCCACGATGCGTCCGCCCTGCGAGCCTCCACCGGGGCCAAGGTCTACGATCCAGTCGGCGTTGCGGATGATGTCGAGGTCGTGCTCAATCACCACCACCGTGGCGCCTTGCGACACCAGCCGGTCAAACACGGCGAGCAGGGTCTCCACATCGAGCGGATGCAGGCCGATGGTGGGCTCGTCAAAGACAAAGACGGTGTCTGCCTGGGCGCGCCCCATCTCGCTCGCGAGCTTGAGGCGCTGCGCCTCGCCACCCGAAAGCGCCGGCGTGGCCTCGCCCAAGGTGAGGTAGCCCAAGCCCAGGTCGTGCAGGGTCTGCAGCTTGGTTTGCACGCGCTTGATGCCCAGACGTGCGTCGAGAGCCTCATCCACGCTCATGGCCATGATCTGCGGCAAGGTGAGCTCCGCGCCGCCTGCCGTGGGGCGCGTGATGTGCGCCGCCTCCTGGGCGTAGCGGGTGCCGCCGCATGCGGGGCAGGGGATGTCCACGTCGGGCAAAAACTGCACGTCGAGCGAGACCTGGCCCGTGCCGTCGCAAGTGGGGCAGCGGAGCTTGCCGGTGTTGTAGGAGAAGTCGCCCGCCTTGTAGCCGGCTTTCTTGGCGGCCTCGGTGCGTCCATAGGCGCGCCTCAGCTCGTCGTGGATGTCGGCATAGGTGGCGACAGTGGAGCGCACGTTGATGCCGATGGGCGTGGCGTCGATGAGCTCGGCGCGACGAATGCCCTCGGCGCACACGGCGCGAACGTGAGCAGGTAGCTCGGTGCCGGCGGCAGCGGCGTTGATGGCGGGCACGAGGCTCTCGAGCACAAGCGTAGTTTTGCCCGAGCCCGAGACGCCGGTGATGGCCACGAGCTTGCCGCGGGGAATGTCCGCGCTGAGCGGATGAACGGTGTGGATGGCGGCAGTCTCGAGATGGATGGGCTCGGGTTCTGGGGCTTCGTCCGCGGATGTGTTTCCGAGGGCTGCGTTGCCCGGGCGTGCCACAGTGCGCGCGGGTGGTGTGGCAAGGAAGGCGCCAACGCGGCTCCGGGGCGATGCGGCCACCTCGGCCACGCTGCCTTGGGCGATGACGTGGCCACCGCTGGCGCCGGCAACGGGCCCCATCTCGATGAGGTGGTCGCATGCGGCGAGGATGCGCGTGTCGTGATCGACCATCACCACGGAGTTTCCGTCGGAGATGAGGTCTCGCATGACGCCGATGAGGCCGTCGATGTTTGCCGGGTGCAGGCCGATGCTGGGTTCGTCGAGTACGTAGAGCACGCCCGTGGTGCGGTTGCGCACGCTGCGGGCAAGCTGTACGCGCTGGCGCTCGCCCGTGGAGAGCGTGGCGCCCGCTCGGTTGAGCGTAAGGTAGCCGAGGCCCAGCTCGAGCAGGCGCCGCGCGGTGTCGGCAAAGCTCTCGCAGATGCGCTCCGCCATGGGGCGCAGGTCGTCGGGCAGACTTGCCGGCACGCCGGACACCCATGCGGCAAGCTCGGCGAGGGTCATCTCGCAGGCTTGGGCAAGGTTGATGCCCCGCACGAGAGAGCCTCGCGCGGCGGCGGATAGGCGGGTGCCTGTGCAGTCGGGGCACGGACCTTCCTTGAGGAAGCGGGCGACGCGCTTTAGCCCCTTCTCGTCCTTGACCTTGGCGAGCGCGTTTTCCACCGAGTAGACGGCGTTGTAGTAGGTGAAGTCGAGCTCGGCGAAGTCGTCGCCCTTCTTCGACTTGTAGAGGATGTGGCGCTTTTCGGCCGGGCCATGGAAGACCATCTTGCGCTCGGCGTCGGTGAGCTCGCAGAAGGGCACGTCAGTACGCACGCCCATCTCGCGACAGACCTGCTTCATGAGATCCCACATGAGCGTGCCCCAGGGTTTGACCGCGCCTTGGTCAATGGTGAGCGACTCGTCAGGGACGAGGCTGGCCTCGTCTACCGTGCGGACGATGCCGGTGCCGCCGCAGGTGGTACAGGCGCCGCCCGAGTTGAAGGCCAGGTCCTCGGCGCCCGGGCCCATGAAGGCGCGGCCGCACTTGGGGCAGGTGATGGGCTGGTCGGAGGCGACGGCGAGCGTGGGATCCGCGTGCGTGCCGCAGTGGGGACAGGCGTGGCTCGCGCAGCGGCTAAAGAGCAAGCGCAGGCTGTTGAGCAGCTCCGACATGGTGCCAAAGGTGGAGCGCATGCCGGGGACGGCGGGGCGCTGGTGCAGGGCGAGGGCGGCTGGCACGTGGCGCACCTCGTCCACGGCGGCTCGGGTGGCCTGCGTCATGCGGCGGCGCGTGTAGGTGGAGAGCGCCTCAAGGTAGCGGCGCGATCCCTCCGCGTAGAGCACGCCGAGCGCCAGCGAGCTCTTCCCCGACCCCGAGACGCCCGCGATGCCCACGAGCTGTCCCAGCGGGATGTCGACGTCGACGTTCTTGAGATTGTGGACACGGGCGCCGCGCACCTCTATGTGCGTGGGGGCGTCGTGCGTTGCCGCGCGCTCGAGGGCGCGCGGGCTGGGTGTGCCGCGGCGCGGGTTTGTGGGCGTGGTCATGGCTGTCCTTGGGTCGCATGGCTTGGCCTCCCAAGGATAGCCCTGCGGCCGTCCGTGTGTCTGCCCTGACCAAGCAGGAAAGAAGAGCGGGCTCTTACCTCGGGCGAATGTCTGTCGTGCGCATCGCGTGCGTCAGCCGCACTGCGAACAATCGCTGCAGATGAGACTGACACGCTCTGCGGTGGCGGATTTTGGGTTTTCTGGGGTGGATAGGCGGTTGCTGCGGCGCGCAGGAGGGCGTGCGGGCTGGGTGTGCCGCAGCCTATTCGCTCTGCAAAACGTGGCGCAGATGCAAATCTGCAGCCAAATTACCGCTTTGTTATGAGGTTTCATAGTAGACGAGCCTGGTGCTCTCAAGCTACAGACAATCTAGCTGCAGGTTTGTATTTCTTCGCTGCGGGGCTACTTTCCGGTCGGAAGTTAAAGCGGTAATTTGGCTGCACCTTTGAATTGCCTTGGCTGTTGTGCCGGACGTCAGACCGTATCCGACGTCAGACCGTATCGTTTGTCCCCTATCTCGTTTGTCCCCTATCGTTTGTCCCCTAGCTGCATCGGCCACATTGCGAGCAGCCGTTGCAGATGAGCCGGCTGCCGCAGGCGGCGCATTGCGCTCCGTACTGCGGGCGGTGCAGCTCCGAGGGTGGAATCTCAAGCCCAATGGGGTCTGTGAGCTGCCACGATATGGGTTGCCCCTGATAGCCCATGCCCGAGCGGAAGGCCTGCTGGCTTTGCAGGCGCTTGCTAGGCAGCCGATAGGTGCGACCATCCTTGATGAAGGTACTGCCCGTCTCGATGAAGGCGAAGGTGACGTCGGCAGCCTCGCACTCGATGCGCAGCGAGCGAATCCAGTCGAAGTTGCAGGGGCGAGCGCCCTCGTAGTTCTCGCCTCCGGCGATGACCTGCTCAACGCCGCCAGGGCCAAGCACGCCTTCTGCCTCGGCAATGTTGACGGAGCCGATGAGTGGCGCGCACATGATGCCACGGTGCGCGAAGGGCAGCGCAAGCAGCCGAGGAATGCGCTCGTTGGCGCGGCGCTGGTTCTCGCAGCTTACGTTGAGCATAACGTTGGGCCAACCGCCCTGGCTTCCGTTGCGTCCCGGCCAATCTGCCGGCAGGCAGGAGCGGACGCGTTCGGGGCGCTTGGTCAGCAAGAAAAACCGAACGTCGGGCCGTTGGCGCATGATCTCCCATGCCTCGGCGCGCCATGCGTCGGCCTCTTCGATGAAGAAGTCGGAGTTCATGCAGACGCGGATGAGCTCCCCGGCGCGCACCTGTGGCGTGCCGTCGCGCCGCCGGCGCAGGGGGTAGTCAAAACCGGTCTTGGAGCGACGAACGACGGTGGGGTCAAGTCCGCGACGGCGGTCGTTGGCGAACATGTAGCAGTTGGTGCAGCCCTCGGAGGCCTTGCGGCACCCGTGCCAGGGGTTCCAGATGTCATGCATGCTGCGCTTCCTTTTGCAGTGGGCGGGCCTCGGCGCCGCGCCCTGGGCTCGGGCGGTCCTCGCCCCGCCGCGAGGACCGCCCGGATGGGAGGCCCCGGAGAGGGTGCGTGACGCGTGCGCCTCTGGGGATGCTGCCTGCATGCTATGCAAAACGTGGCGCAAACGCAAAACTGCAGCCAAATTACCGCTTTATCTTAGGACCGTGCAGCAGACGACCATGATGATTATGAGCTACAACTCATCTACCTGGGAGTTTACAAATCCCCGTTATGGGGCTACTTCTTAGCCGCGAATTAAAGCGGTAATTTGGCTGCAATTTTGACTCGCGCTAGCCGTCGCGCGAGACGGCAAGCGCGTTTTGCGTCCTGAGTTGCCCGTTTGGTTAGGCCAAGGCGTCGATAACGGAGGCAATGTCGCCGTTGAGCAGGATGGCGCGGCTCCCCAGGGCAGCGGGAGCTACGACCTCCCCCATGTTGACGCTCGCAAGCATGGCGCGGTGGTTGCGCTGTGCCATCTCCCAGAACGGGTATTTGATGATGCCCGGCGTGTTGAAGCCCACGCCCAGCTCAAGATACAGCACGTTCCCGCGGCGGTGCTCATCAAGGAAGATGCGGTAGCGCTCGTGCGCCAGGCGGTTGCCGGCGTCAACCACAAAGGTGGCGTCGGCGTGCAGGTTCATGCTCATGGGCTTGCCGCAGCGCGGACAGCGGGGGACAAGCTCGCTGGGGATGGATAGATCGAGCAGGTGCTCGGGGATGCCGGCGGCACGCTGGCGGGCAATCTTGTCGTTGACGGCGTCGACCATGGCACGTACCTGCAGCTCGTTGTCGTAGGTGGCCTCGTGGCAGGGGTCGCTGCACTGGAAGAGTCCGTAATCGCCCTGCATGTAGTAGAGCCGCTCGCGCTCGATGCCGGCAAGCTGGAACTGGTGGTCGACGTTGGTGGTGATGACGAAGTGGTCGTGGCCGTCAAGCAGCTTCACGAGCTTGCGATAGAGGGGGTTGGCCTCGGGCGTGTCCGCAGCGACGCCTGTGTCCCTGCTGGCGTTGGCCTCGGGCGTGCCCGCAGCGACGCCCGTGCTCCGGTTGGCGTCGGTGCTCGCCTCGCGCTCGCTGGCGCAAGGCAGCGTGGAGGGGGCGTCTGCCGTGAGATAGCGGTTGACCAGAGCGTTTCTGCTCCAAAATCCCCAGTATTCCTCGAGAGTGTCGTAAGGGTGAAAGCCTCCCGCGTACATGTCGGCAAAGCCGTAGCGCGCCTCCCAAGGAGCAAGGTGCCGCTCGAAGCGAACGCCGGAATAGGTGAAGCCCGCTGCCGTGGAGAGGCCTGCGCCTGCGCCCACGACGATGGCGTCGGCATGCTCGGCTGCCTCGGCAAGGCGGGCGAGGTTATCCGAGAAGCTCTCGGTAGATGCGCTCATCAGACTCGGTGAAAACATTGAAAACCACCTTCAGGGGAGAGGGACTGGATTCGATGAAGTTGCGGACGGTTGCTATGGCAATCTCCGCGGCCTCGCGGGCGGGGAAGCGGAACTCCCCGGTGGAGATGCAGCAGAACGCGATGCTCAAAAGCCCGCACGAGGTGGCAAGCTCAAGACAGCTGCGGTAACAGCGGGCGAGCTCATCACGGTTGCGCGCAGTGGGGGAGACGCCGTGTACGATGGGCCCCACGGTGTGGATCACGTGACAAGCGGGCAGGTTGAAGCCGCCTGTGATGAAGGCGTCGCCCGTTGCGAGCTCGCGTCCGAGCCCCGCGGCGTGCCTGCGCGCAAGCTCCTGCTCACACGCCTCGCGCAGCTGCATGCCGGCGAAGGTGTGGATGGAGTTGTCGATGCAGTGGTGGCAGGGTACAAAGCAGCCGAGCGCCTGCGAGTTGGCGGCGTTGACGATGGCGTCCGCAGCCAAGGTGGTGATGTCGCCACGCCAAAGGGAGATGGCCGGATCGTCTGCGGAGACGGGAGGCAAGGTGGCTGCATCCACCGCGCCGCCGCGCTCGGTGAGCCGCGCGAGCAGGTACTCGTCTTGGATGCGAGTAACCTCAGGCGCGAGCGGGCGAGGCGGCCGCACGTTCATAAGCGAGCGCAAAAGGCCGCGCTGGCCGTCTGCGTCTGCGGGAGTGCACAGCTCGCCTGCTTGACGTGCGGCTACAAGCTGAGGGTTCTCGTCAATGAGCGCCTCGATGAGGAAGCGTCTGCGTTCTGCTTGGTTCATGGGTTCCTCCGATCGGGCGGTTGCGGTTGGCCGGGCTTGCGTGTTGAGCGCTGCTTCTGTGCGCACATCTATGGTTGAGCAACGCGGCCAAAATGGGAAGTACGCACAAAAAGGTGGGGTAGGCACCTATACGCAACTATGGGCGCCTGCAACTACGAGTGCCCGCATAGCGTAGCCATGCGGGCACCATGGGGCTCCTAGGCCTCGAGGTTCCAGACGTCGATGCCGGCGCGCTCGTCAAAGGTGATGTCGATGGGGCGTGCGGCGGGCGTGAGCGCAAGTTCGGCAGTGTAACCAATGGTGACCTCACGCACGTGACCGGCAAACACAACGGGCTGGTCGGCCTCGTTAAGCATGGAGAACGAGGCGTGGGTGTGGAGGCGCGGTGAGCCGTCGCGGTTGCGCGAGACGTTGCCCATGAGCGAGACCATCTCGATCATGCCCTTGTACTCGTGGTTCTTGTAGTCGCCCAGCTCGGGGATCCAGGTGGCAACGGTCACCTCGCTACAGGCACCAATGCCCTGGAAGTGCCCACCGGCAATGCCGTGCTCAGCGCAGAAGGTGCTGATGGCCTCAAAGACGCGCTCGTCCTTGTCAATGCGCAGGTAGGTGGTGGCGCCGTCGGTGCGGTACTGCACGGGAAGCTCCTTAAGGTTGAAGATGACAATTGCTCAGAGCAA
>Cebus_capucinus_imitator_PRJNA485217_SSR012__coassemble_995_pt1 | contig 14915 bp, 10 predicted proteins | sample Cebus_capucinus_imitator_PRJNA485217_SSR012__metabat2_high_PE_006 | metagenome-assembled genome bin Cebus_capucinus_imitator_PRJNA485217_SSR012 | reverse complement strand
TTTAGACAGTTCTGCCCATATGTCTAAAACCAGGGCACGTTCTCTACGCTCGCATGTTTACATAAGAACGCGGGTGGTATAGTTCTTCCAGCTTGACATAAGACGTCTGGAAGGAAGCATCATGGGACTTACGCAGGCAGCTGAGCGCGCCGCGCTCAACAAGCTGGTTGATTACCTCGATGAAAATCCCGCGGAGCACATCGACAAGATCATGGACCTGGTAAACAAGCTGGTGCCCGACAGCGTGTTTCCCGTGCAGCGCGCCGCCTTCACCAACGTCATCAAGAGTCGCGGCAACTGGTACGACCTCATCATGCGTGTCTTCAACCTGAACCCCGCGATGCGCACCAAGCTGCTCAAGTCGCTTTTGGTGGACGGCAACCTTCTTGCCTGGCCCGTCCAAGAGAAGGCACGCGAGAAGTACCAGTGCAACATACCCTGGGCCATCTTGCTTGACCCCACAAGTGCCTGCAACCTGCGCTGCACCGGGTGCTGGGCGGCAGACTACGGCCACCAGCAGAACCTCTCGTTTGAGGACATTGACTCAATTGTGACCCAGGGCAAGGAGCTGGGTACCCACATCTACATCTACACGGGCGGCGAGCCCCTCGTGCGCAAGGCAGACCTCATCAAGATCTGCGAGAAGCACCAGGATTGCGCCTTCCTGTGCTTCACCAACGCCACCCTCATTGACGAGGCCTTCTGCCAAGACATGATTCGCGTGGGCAACTTTGTGCCGGCCATCAGCGCCGAGGGCAACGAGCACACCACCGACTCGCGTCGCGGCAACGGCACCTACAAGAAGATCGAGGCTGCCATGAAGTTGCTGCGCGAGCATCAGCTTCCCTTTGGCATCAGCTGCTGTTGGACGCGCGCCAACGCCGACACCGTCGCTACCGAGCAGAACATGGACTGGATGATTGCCGAGGGCGCGCTGTTCTGCTGGTACTTCCACTTCATGCCGGTGGGCCGCGGCGCCACGGCAGACCTTATCCCCACGCCTGAGCAGCGCGAGCGCATGTATCGCTTTGTGCGCGAGATGCGCGAGAGCAAGCCGCTCTTTACGCTCGACTTCCAGAACGACGGCGAGTTTGTGGGGGGCTGCATCGCCGGTGGCCGTCGCTATCTGCACATCAATGCGGCAGGCGACGTGGAGCCGTGCGTGTTCATCCATTACTCCAATGCCAACATTCACGAGCAGAGCCTGCTTAACTGCCTACGCTCTCCGATCTTCATGAAGTACCACGAGAACCAGCCGTTCAATGACAACCACCTGCGTCCTTGTCCCATGCTCGAGAACCCGCGCATCTTGGGTGCCATGGTGGAGGAGACGGGCGCCCATAACACGGACCTGGTTGCCGAGGAGACGCCTGAGCAGCTGCGCGAGAAGACTGAGCCGGCGGCTGAGGCTTGGGCTCCTGTGGCCGAGCGCCTCTGGCATGACGAGCATGATCCTATGCACGAGAAGCGCAGCTCAGATCCCAACCAGGGCATGGCCGACTCTGACGTGCGCAAGTTTGAGCGCCAGGGCCACGTGGGCTTTGCGGGCTCGCCCACGCAGCAGCACATGCGCGAGCAGGTGAGCGAGGGGTAGCGCGTTTGAGGACGTGCGTCTGTGAAGCGCGGCCCTAACTTATGGCCAACAAGAGAAGGGCGAGGTGAGCCGTGGAGGCTTGCCTCGCCCTCCTTTTGTGGAGTGTGGTGGCTATCCCCGTGACCACGCGGTGGCGTAGGTGCAGCAAAAAACGGGGCTGAGCTTCTGGAGCGAAGCTCGGTCCCGCTTGACGGTTGGAGAAGGGCGGCAGGGAGGCACGTAGCACGGGCAACGGCGCGTGGTAAGCGTTGGCAAAACCAAGTGCCGGGACGCCTTATCTCCCCATGCCGCCTATGCCGCCGCGGCGGAAGCGGGGGAGAAAGCCGTGGAAGGGGCTTACGAAGCCCTTGGTAACCACGGGCTTGGCAACCTCCTCGGGCGGCACCGTGCTCACTACGCCGGCGGGCACGTTGGCAACGGGCATGTCGGTGATGTCGGGAACGGGAGGCACGTCGCCCACGGGAATCTCCACGCCAGCCTCCGGTGCCTTCGGGCTCGTGTGGGGCTCGTCGTCGTGGGCGTCTTTGCCGGCGCGGTAGCGCTCCATCATGTCTTTCTGCAGCTGAATGACGCTGGGCGGCGCCCAGATGAGTGCATTTGCGCCGGCGGAGACGGTGGCGCTTGCGGTGGCGGCGTTGTTGCCGCCCGTGGCAATGATGGGCAGGTTGGGGAAGGCGGCGCGCAACTCGGAGATGACGGCGGCGGTGTTACGCCCGGCGGCCACGTTGACGATGCGGGCGCCGGCATAGACCTTCTCGGCGGCCTCGTCATCGAACTTGGTGATGGTGGCTACCACGGGAATGTCGACGGTGGTGGCAATCTGCGCCACCATCTCGGCCGTGGCGGGCGAGTTGAGCACCACGCCCGCGGCGCCCTGCATTTCGGAGACGGCGGCAAGCTCGGCGGCGCGCCTGCCTGTGGTGGTGCCGCCGCCCACGCCCACAAACAGCGGGGCCTCGGCCACCGTGAGCAGGGCCTGGGTGATGGCGGGCTGGGCGGTGAAGGGGTAGACGGCAAACACGGCGTCTGCGTTGGAGTTGCGAATGACGGCCACGTCGGTGGAGTAGATGAGCGAGCGAATGCGGCGGCCAAAGAGGGTGAAGCCACTGCACTGCTCATACATGTCGGGCACGCGCAGCGGCGCCTTGCGCAGGCGTCCCTCAACGGGGTTGGGAACGTCGGCTGCGGGTACGGGAGCGCCCATGCCGGTTGTGGGGATGATGACGGGTTCGGGTGCCGCCTTGGAGCCGGCTGCGGACGCGGAAATATCGCTCATGGGGTGCCTCCACTACAGTTCGGTGACGGTACCTAGGGTTCCCCCGATGGGGAAGCGTAGACAAGAGCGCACCAGTGTACACGAAGCCCGCACGTATCCGGCGGCAAGCGGCGCGTATCGCAGCGTGGACGGCAGGCGGGGCGAGCGGCACGCCCTATCCCAGCACCTCAAACCCATCGGCGGCAACGAGGCGACGCAGCTCCTCCAAATACCGCAGGGCCATGGGCGAGAGGCGGGCACGATCGTTGGTGAGGTATCCCAGCTGCATGGATTCCTCGGTCTGGAGCGGCACCGATACGATGTCGTCGCCGTTGAGGTTGGCGTTGAGCACGCCCGAGCAGATGGTGTAGCCACAAACGCCGCGCAGGAGGTTAAAGAGCGTGGCGCGGTCGGTGACCACGATGGTCTTGCTGTGGCTCTCGTAGGGCAGCAGCTCCTCAGAAAAGTAGAGCGAGTTGTGGGTGCCCTGCTCATAGCAAAGGTAGGGATAGCTGTCGAGGTCGTCGAGGGTAACGCGGGTGCGGCTGGCAAGCGGGTGCGAGGCGCTTACGAACACGTGGGGTACGGCGTTGAACAGCGGCGTGTAGCTCAGGTGGTTCTCGCGCATGAGCTTGCGGAGCACCTTCTCGTTGAACGAGCTGAGATAGAGGATGCCCAGCTCGCTTCTGTAGCCCGCCACGTCCTCAAAGATCTCGTAGGTGCGGCTCTCGCGCAGGGTAAGCTCGTACTCGGGCGCGTCGATGCTCTCCACGAGGCGCACGAAGGCGTTGACGGCAAACGCGTAGTGCTGCGTGGAGATGGCGCACAGGCGCTTGGCGGGCTGGGCGTGGGCGTAGCGCTGCTCCACGAGCTCGGTTTGCTCGAGGATCTGGCGCGCGTAGGAGAGAAACTCCGAGCCGTCGGGCGTGAGCGAGATGCCGCGCGCCTGGCGGTTGAAGATGGTGATGCCCAGCTCGCCCTCAAGCTCGCGCACGGCGGCCGAGAGGCTTGGCTGCGAGATGTAGAGCTGTCGAGCAGCCTCCGTGATTGAGCCGCACTCGGCAACCTTGGCAATATAACGAAGCTGCGTAAGCGTCATGGTGCTCCATAGCCTTGCTCAATGGGTGGGTAGCTGTGCGCTTGTGGGCGCTATGGGTAGTGTAGCGGGTTGCGGTTGCGGATTGGGCGAGTCGGGCGTGAGGTGCGGGAGCCGGATGGGTCATGCCGACGTGGGCGCATGGTCGCTCATCGGGGTGGCTTGCGCGAGCCCCCTCGGATGCGGGCCTAGTGCACGATGGCCCGGGTGGCGCCTTTGCCCCGTTATGCACGTGCCGTGTGGAGGGTGCCTGCCGTCGCCGCGCTGCGTTGACCCTCCCGCTGCATGGCCCTATCATCCCTATTAAACAACCGTCAATAAGTGAGCTGGGGCTAACATATCCATAGTCGCTCGTGCCACAAGGCTGGCGCCCGCGGCTGTCTGCGCGCCCTGCTCGCATAAGGAGCCGTCATGCCGCGTACCGTCAAGCAACCCGATGAGCGCAAGCAGGAGATTCTCGATGCGGCCATGGGGCTGTTCACCACGCGCGGCTACGACGCCGTTTCCATGCGTGACATCGCCCGTGCGGCGCAGATCACGCCCGGCCTCGTCTATCACTACTTTGATTCCAAGCAGAACCTGTTTGCGGAGGCCTTTGAGGCCTACGTGGCCGAGTGCTCGGCGGGGCTCATCCGCGTGCTCGACGACGTGGAGGTGCCGCTGGCGCGCAAGCTCGATGTGCTGTTCTCCAAGGCGGCAGACGAGGAGAGCCTGCGCTATCACGAGTTCTTTCATGCCGAGGGCAACCGCATGTTCCACGACCACCTCTCGTTTGCCCTGTGCCAGCGGCTCTACCCGCACGTGCTTGCCGCCATCCGGCGCGATGCCCGCGTGCGCGGCGTGGAGGTGCGCGCCTCCGAGACGCTCGTGGACTTCATCATCCACGGCCAGCTCAACCTCATGAGCGCCCACGACGCGCGCGTTCCCGAGCGCCTCGAGCTCATCCGAGAGTACGTGGACATCCTGCTTGAGAGCCAAACGGTGCCTGTCGGCGAGGATGCGTAGCCGGGCGAGCGCATGCGATACAAGAAACGCGCCGAGAGGGGGGACCTTCTCGGCGCGCTTGCGTTTGCTCGCGTGGGTGCCCGGCGGCTGGCCTTCCGGGCGCGTGGCGTGCCGGGCGTGCGGCCTGCCAAGCGAGTGGATGCCCAGCGAGCGCCCATCCAGTGAGCGCCCATCCAGCCGCGGGCGGTGTGGAGCCTAGAGCTTCGCGATGACGCGCTCCACATACGAGGCGGTGGTGGCGCTGCCCCCAAGATCTGGCGTGACGGCCTCGGGGCCCTCGGCGAGCGTGGCGTCAACGGCGGTGCGGATGCGGCTGGCCACCTCCTGCTTGCCCAGGTGGTCGAGCATCATGCAGGCGCTCCAAAGCAGCGCGGTGGGGTTGGCGATGCCCTGGCCCGCGATGTCGGGGGCACTGCCGTGCACGGCCTCAAACATGGCAAAGTCGTGGCCAAGGTTGCTCGAGGGCATGAGGCCCAGGCCACCAATGAGGCCGCTGCACAGGTCAGAGAGCACGTCTCCATAGAGGTTTTCCGTCACGATGACGTCAAAGCGCTGCGGGTGCATCACCAGCTGCATCGCCGTGGCGTCAACGATGAGGTCGTTGGCCTCCACCTGCGGATACTCGCGGGCAATCTCGTAGAACAGGTCGCGGAACAACCCGTCGGTGAGCTTCATGATGTTGGCCTTATGCACGCAGGTCACCTTGTGGCGACCGTTGGCCTCGGCATAGGCAAAGGCCGAACGGATGATGCGCTCGCTGCAGGCGCGGGTGATGACCTTGATGGAGCGCATCTCCTCGTCGCTCACGCGCTCCTCGATGCCCGCGTAAAGATCTTCGGTGTTCTCGCGGAAGATCATGATGTCAACGCCCGGGAAGGGGGTGGGCACGGCGGCGTTGCTCTTGGCCGGGCGGATGTTGGCATAGAGGTCGTACTTCTTGCGGAGCATGACGTTGAGGGAGCGAAAGCCGGTGCCCAGCGGCGTGGTGATGGGCGACTTGAGCAGCACGCGCGTGCGCTCAAAGGAGGCAAAGGCCTCCTCGGGCACAAGCGCGCCGTTGCGCTCATACTCGGCGGCGCCCACGTTAAAGGTCTCGTATGCGAGGTTGGCGCCCGCGGCGTCGAGCACGCGGAGAGCGGCGTCGGTGATCTCGGGGCCAATGCCGTCGCCCCTGAATACGGTGACGGTTGCAGGCGTGGGGGCGCAGGTCATGGCGCTTCCTCTCTCTTCATATATGTAAGGTGCGCTCGCCCAGATGCTGCCGCGGCGCTTGCGTGCGTCGAGGCTTGGGGCGAGTGGATTGTGCTTGCGTGAGGACAGTATGGTAGCGCTTTGATGTTTCATCTGCATTGCGTGCGCTGCCGCGGGGCCGTCGCGACAGGCGGCTCGGGCGAGCGCATCGAACAACGAACGGATGTTCTATGAAGAGCGCGGGTGTGTTGGCACGAGGGGATGGGTGCCGCTAGACTAGGGCTTCTAGACAAAGATGCTGCCGGGTTTGGGGCCTCGTGAGGGCGCCTCCGAGCCCGGCTCTAGGTCTTCGCAGGTAGTGGGCCTGCGCAGGCCAAAGGAGGAGCCTCATGGCCTCAGATGCCATCGTCATTCGCGGTGCGCGCGAGCACAACCTGCGCGACATCGACATCTCCATCCCGCGTGACAAGCTCGCGGTCATCACCGGGCTTTCGGGCTCGGGCAAGTCGAGCCTGGCGTTTGACACCATCTATGCCGAGGGTCAGCGCCGCTACGTGGAGAGCCTCTCGAGCTATGCGCGTCAGTTCTTGGGCCAGATGGACAAGCCAGACCTCGATTCCATCGACGGCCTTTCGCCGGCCGTCTCCATCGACCAAAAGACGACGAGCAAAAACCCGCGCTCGACGGTGGGCACCGTCACGGAGATCTACGACTACCTGCGCCTGCTGTTTGCGCGCGTGGGCACACCGCACTGTCCCGAGTGCGGCCGAGTCATTGAGCGCCAAACCACCGATCAGGTGGCAGACAAGGTGCTGGCCGCCGGCCAGGGCCGTCGTGCGCTTGTACTGGCACCTGTGGTGGTGGGGCGCAAGGGCGAGTACGCCAAGCTCTTCGAGGACCTGCGCGCGGAGGGCTTCTCGCGCGTGCGCGTGGACGAGGAGGTGCGCGAGCTCGACGAGGAGATCAAGCTCGACAAGAAGCTCAAGCACACCATCGAGGTGGTGGTAGACCGCATCGTCATTCGCGAGGGGTCGCTCGGCCGCATCGCCGAGGGCGTTGAGACGGCCACGCGCCTGGCCGCGGGCAAGGTGGGCATCTACCTCATGCCCGACCGAGATGACCCCGAGCGCATGCCCGGCGAGCTCCTGCAGTACTCGCTCGCCCTTGCCTGCCCCGTCCACGGCCACTCCATGGACGACCCTCAGCCGCGTGACTTCTCGTTCAACGCGCCCTATGGCGCCTGCCCCGATTGCGACGGCTTGGGCTTTAGACGCGTGGTGGATGCCGAGGCGCTCATCGAAGACCCCAGCCTCTCCGTGGCGCAGGGTGTGTTTGGCAGCTTCTTTGGCCGCTCCAACTACTACCCACAGATCTTTGCCGCCGTGTGCGCCCACTTTAAGGTGAGCGTGGACACGCCGTGGAACAAGCTCCCCAAGAAGGTGCGCGACGCCTTCCTCGACGGCTTGGGCTCCACCAAGATTCGCGTGGATTACCACACGGTAGATGGCCGCGACACCCACTGGCTCACCACCTATGCGGGCATTCGCACCATCCTGTTTGAGAAGTACACCGAGACCACCAACGACAACATGCGCGCGCGTCTCGAGAAGTACATCAACGAGGTTCCGTGCCCCACGTGTCACGGCGCGCGCCTCAAGCCTGAGATGCTGGCCGTGACGGTGGGGGACAAGTCCATCTTTGAGGTCTGCGAGATGAGCTGTCGAGATTCGCTCGCCTTCTTCCAGGGCCTCGAGCTCACGGAGCGCCAGCAGTTCATTGGTGGGCGCATCGTGAGGGAGATCGTGGAGCGCCTGCGCTTCCTGGTGGACGTGGGCCTTGACTACCTCACGCTCAGCCGTGCCTCGGCCACGCTCTCGGGTGGCGAGGCGCAACGCATCCGCCTTGCCACGCAGATCGGCGCCGGCCTCATGGGCGTGCTCTACATCTTGGACGAGCCGTCCATCGGCCTGCACCAGCGCGACAACGACCGTCTCATCAAGACGCTTGAGCGCCTGCGCGACCAAGGCAACACGGTCATTGTGGTCGAGCACGACGAGGACACCATCCGCGCGGCAGACTATGTGGTGGATATGGGTCCTGGTGCCGGTGAGCTGGGCGGCGAGGTGGTTGCCGCGGGCACGCCCGACGAGATTTGCGCCAACCCGCGCTCCATCACGGGTGCCTACCTCACAGGCAAGCGCCTCATCCGCGTGCCCGATAAGCGCCGCCGCCCTGGCCGCGGTGCCCTCAAGATCCAGGGCGCCTCGCACAACAACCTCAAGAACGTGAGCGCCAAGATCGAGTTTGGCACGCTCACGGTGGTGACGGGCGTCTCCGGCTCGGGCAAGAGCTCGTTGGTGACCGACACGCTGGCGCCGGCGCTCACCAACGCCGTGCATCACTCGCTGCGCCCCGTGGGCGCCTACAAGAAGCTCATCGGCCTGGAGGAGATTGACAAGGTCATCGACGTTGACCAGTCGCCCATCGGCCGCACACCGCGCTCTAACCCCGCCACCTACATTGGCCTGTGGGACGATCTTCGCGCCCTGTTCTCGAGCACGCCGGAGAGCCGTGCGCGTGGCTATAGCCCCGGGCGCTTCTCGTTCAACGTGAGCGGCGGCCGCTGCGAGGCATGCAAGGGTGACGGCCAGATCAAGATCGAGATGAACTTCCTGCCGGACGTGTACGTGCCCTGCGAGGTGTGCGGAGGGGCGCGTTACAACCGCGAGACGCTCGAGGTAACCTACCACGGCAAGAACATCTCTCAGGTGCTCGACATGAGCGTCACTGAGGCGCTGGCGTTCTTTGGCAACATCCCACGCATCAAGAACAAGCTGCAGACCCTCTTTGACGTGGGTTTGGGCTACATCCGTCTGGGGCAGCCCGCCACCACGCTCTCGGGCGGCGAGGCTCAGCGCGTGAAGCTCGCCAAGGAGCTGCACCGCCAGCAGACGGGCAAGACGTTCTACATCTTGGACGAGCCCACCACGGGCCTGCACTTTGAGGACGTGCGCCAGCTGCTGAACGTCCTCAACCGCCTGGTCGACGCGGGCAACACGGTGCTGGTGATCGAGCACAACCTCGACGTCATCAAAGTGGCAGACCGCCTCATTGACATGGGTCCCGAGGGCGGCGACGGTGGCGGAACCGTGGTCGTTGCCGGTACGCCCGAGCAGGTGGCCGCCTGCCCCGAGAGCTACACGGGCAGGTTCTTGGCGCCCGTGCTCGAGCGCACGCGCGAGCTGCAGGCCGCGCTCGACGCAAGCGGCGAGGGCGAGTGGGCGCCTGCCCTGCCGGTGCCCGATGCGGAGTAAATTCCACAGACGCTAGATATGCGCGGATGGGGAGGGTGTGACCTGCGGCCTTGCCCTCCCCATTGCCCGCTATGCATACTTGTCCCTGTGCGTTATATCTCGTTATTTTGGCTCCGAACCGCAGGGCTGCGCTATCATCAGTGCACCCAAACGGGGGAGCCCGGGGCACTACCTATGGGAGGCTTTTCATGACGGATCACGTCGCCAACGCCGAGGTGCACATCGCCCCGGTTGTCTTTGGTGCCGACACGCTCGGCTATTCATATGCTCGCGAGTTCATGACCTCGTATGGGGTGCGCACGCACGTGGTGGCCCCGCTCGAGATCAAGTACACCTCCAAGAGCCGCTTTACCGACTACGACGTCATCCCCGAGATTGACTCCGAGGAAGGCATCATCGGCTGGCTGCGCGCGCATGCGGGCAGCTTTGGCGACGCCATGCCCATCGCCATCGGCGGTGCGAGCGACGCGCATGCCCGCACGCTCTCGCGCCATCGCCCCGAGCTTGAGGAGCTGGGTTATGCGGTGCCCTACGCACCCTTTGAGACGCTCGACCGCGTCATTCAGAAAGACCGCTTCTATGGCATCTGTGAGCAGCTGGGCATGCCGCACCCCAAGACGTGGCTCCTGAGCGTTAACGGCGCCGACGAGCACTTTGCCTGTGAGGACAACGCGAGTCTTGCTCGCGTGACCGAGACAGACTTCGCGAGCCTCACCTACCCGCTCATCGCCAAGCCCTCCAACTCGGCCGCCTGGCACTACGCCAACCTGCGCGACCGCCACAAGGTCTATATCGTGGACTCGCCCGAGCGCATGCGTGAGGTGGCGCGCGACGTGGTGGATTCTGGCTATGACCGTTATCTCGTGCTGCAGGAGATGCTCGACGATTCTGACGATGCCCTGTTCTCGCTCACGCTCTTTGCCGACGGCAAGGGTGGGGTGCCCCTGCGCGTCTCGGGTCACGTGCTCGTGCAGGACCGCAGCGCCACGGGCATTGGCAACCCGCTCGTGATTCTGGGCGAGGATCACCCTGAGCTGCTCGACGCTGCCGAGCGCTTCTTGGCGAAGACAGGCTACGAGGGCTTTGCCAACTTTGACGTCATGCGCGATTCCAAGACTGGCGAGCTCAAGTTCCTCGAGGTGAACGCCCGCCCTGGTCGCAATACCTACTATGTGTCGCTTGCGGGCTGCTCGTTTGTGCGCCCCATCGTTGAGCACTTTGTGAACCATGCAAACCTCACCGAGGTGCTGGGCGAGGCGCTCAACACCACGAGTGACTTCATGTTCTCGATGCTGCCGGCGGCCGTGGTGGGCAAGGAGACGAGGGGCATGCCCGAGCACGAGCGCGCCATGAAGATGGTGGCTACGGGTAAGGCGGCGAACCCTCTGCTTAACCCAGCTGATTGCTTGACCCAGCGCTTCTGGGCCCGCGTGAACTACGAGCACATGCGTGCCAAGTTCTAACGTGAGTGCCCGAGGACAGGAGTGACATGGCCCGCAAGGAGAAGATCCAAAAGACCAATGCCATGCGCGAGCTTGAGCGCGGCGGCGTTGCGTATGTGGCAACCACCTTTGAGGAGCCCGAGGTCATGGGCAGAAGCGACCTTGGCGTCCAGATCGCGCACATGCTCGGGCATGACCCGGCGCAGGGCTTTAAGACCATCGTGTGCACCACGCCCGGCGGCGGCCACGTGGTGTGCTGCGTGCCCTCTGCCGCCCAGCTCGACCTCAAGAAGGCCGCCGCTGCTGCCGGAGAGAAGTCGCTCGCCCTCATGCACGTCCGCGACCTCGAACCCACCACGGGCTACGTGCGCGGCGGCTGCTCGCCCGTGGGCATGAAGAAGCAGTTCCCCACGCTCATTGACGAGACGGCGCAGCTCTTTGACACCATCTACATCTCGGGCGGCCGTCGTGGCCTTACGCTCGAGGTGGCACCGGAGCCGCTTGCGGCCTTTGTGAGCGCCACCTTTGCCGACATCTGCAGGGACGGTGAGTAGCCATGGCCAAGCACCTTGCCCACGACTCGGCGGCCGAGCATGACGCGTTTGCCGAGGCGAATCTCGGCGAGCCCAGGGAGACGCAGGTGCCAGCTGCGTCTGACCCTGGCGAGACCATGCAGTTTGTCCTCGCCGCCCGCGAGGCGGCCGATCGGCGCGTGCAGGCGGCCGTTGAGCGCAACGCCTCTGCCCCCGCTCCGAGCGAGACGATGCAGTTTGTGCTCGCGGCACAGGCTGGGCGCCTGCGCTCGCGCAACGACGGCCCCAAGCACTTCTCGCCGGCAACCGAGGAGCTTGAGGCGCTTGACGCCACCGGCGAGCTCTCCGGCGCCGGCGACCTTGCCGCCACGGGCGCCCTGCCGCGTCTTGGGGCGCGTCACGCGGCGCCCGTCGCAGCCGCCGAGACCGATGCTGCCGCCGAGCCCGACCGTACGCAAGACCCTGAGCCTGCCGCCACGGACGATGCCCCCGCGGCCGGATCCGAGGAGGCCGTGGGGCGCTCGGCCGCCATGATGAGCGTGCTCGTCATCCTGAGCCGCATCACGGGCTTCTTCCGCACCTGGGGCCAGTCGAGCGTGCTGGGCATCTCCATGGTGGCGAGCTGCTACTCGGTGGCTAACAACCTCCCCAACCAGCTGTATGAGCTCGTGGTGGGCGGCATGCTCGTCACGGCCTTCTTGCCCGTGTACCTCTCTGTGAAGCGCAAGCTGGGCGCGGAGGGCGCGAGCCGCTATGCCTCCAACCTCGTCTCGCTCGTCTGCATCCTCATGGGCGCGGTCACGGTGCTCGGCATCGTCTTTGCCTCGCAGATGGTGTGGACGCAGAGCTTCTCCGCAGGTGACGACTTTGACTCGGCGCTCGCCACCTACCTCTTCCGCTTCTTTGCCTGCGAGGTCATCCTCTATTCGCTGAGTTCCATCTTCTCGGGCATCCTCAATGCCGAGCGAGACTACCTGTGGAGCACGGCGGCGCCCATCTTCAACAATTTTGTCTGCACGGCGTCGTTTTTCATCTATGGCGCGCTCATCAACGTCAATCCGGCTGCGGCCATGCTCGTGCTCGCGCTCGGCAACCCCTTGGGCGTGGCCATCCAGGTGATCATGCAGGTGCCGAGCCTGCGTCGCCATGGCATTCGCATCAGGCCCTATGTCGACCTGCACGACCCAGCCATCAAAGAGACGCTCTCCATCGGCGTGCCGTCGCTGCTCGTGATGCTCATGTCGTTCGTGACCGTCTCGGTGCAGCAGAGCTGCGCGCTCTCGGTCACGGCCAAGGGAGCGAGCGTCTCGTACTATGCGCGCCTGTGGTACACCCTGCCCTACGCCATTCTTGCCGTGCCCATCACCACCACCATGTTCACGGAGCTCTCCTACTGCAGCGCCGCCGGCGACACGGAGGGATACCGCCGCGGGGTGGCCTCTGGCACGGCAAAGATCCTGTTCTTTCTCGTGCCGTTTGCGATGTACCTCATCGTGTTCGCAAGACCGCTCGTGAGCATCCTCGGGCGCTTCTCGGCAGACGACGTGGCGCTTACGGCGGGGTATCTCCAGGCGCTCGCCTGTGCGCTGCCGGCCTATGGCGTGTGCATGTACCTGCAAAAGGTGTGTTCGTCGCTCAAGCGCATGGGCGTCTATGCGGTGGCCAACGTGGTGGCGGGCGTCATCCAGGTGGCGTTCTGCTTTGTTGCCACGCCCATCTGGGGCATCAACATGGTGGCGCTGAGCTCGCTGCTCTACTTCCTCGGCGTGGACATCGTCGCCTTTGCCTATCTGCATCGCGAGCTCGGGCGCATCGGGATGGGGGAGATTCTCGTGGCCTGCCTGCGCGCGGCGGCGCTGGGCCTTGCGGGCTCGGCAGTGGCGGCGCTTATCCTGCACTTCTTGGTGCCGGCGGGCAGCATCGGCATGATGCGTGCGCTCATAGCCACCGTTGCCGGCGGCATCCCGGCGGTGCTCGTGACCTTTGGCCTGGCGCTTGCCCTGCGCGTGCCCGAGGCCTCGTTCATCAGTGCCCTGCTCGGTCGCTTCATCAGGCGGTAGGGGGACGACCAAACCCTCATCATCCTCGACGAGCTTCGGGACCTCGGGAGCGCATCCTTTCCTTCAAGATGGAGTCTATGGAGTTTGACGGGCTTGACTACCGGGGTCTCTATAGGCTCGTGCGCGAGCGCGCATCGGGAGTTTGGCGCCCGTATCTGTTCTTCGACGAGCTTCAGGAGCTGGAGGGATGGGAGCGCGCAATCAACTCACTGCGCGCGGACGTCGATTGCGACATCTACATCACGGGCTCCAATGCGTATCTGCTCTCGAGCGAGATCGCGACCCTGCTCTCGGGACGCTACGTAGAGGTCGAGATGCTGCCTCTTACGTTTGAGGAATACCTTGCGTTCCAAGGGGCACGGCCTGCATCCCGGGCGTCGGCGGGTGCGGACTTATTTGAGTTGGCGTACGGCTCGCTTTCCAGCGCCGATGCCCTGCTTGGCCAGTATCGCCGCTATGGCGGCATGCCTTACCTCTCGCTTGCGGCTCCCGATGAGGGCACCCACAGGGCGTACTGCAAGTCGCTCTACGACACGGTGGTTGTCCGTGACTCCTCGAGAGGGAGAGCAGGCGAAACCGTAGAAACCTAACGAATCCCTACCTGCTCGAGCGCGTTTGCCGTTTCTTGGCGGATAACGTTGGCAACGTGAATTCTGTCAACAGCGTCGCCGGCACGCTGCGGGCGGATGGGGCAAGGGCCGCGAACCGTACCGTGGAGGCCTACATCAGCGCCTTGTGTGAGGCGTACCTGTTTTACCCGGTGCGCCGCTATGACATCAAGGGAAGGGAGCTTTTGAGGACGGGTGGGAAGCATTATGTGGTTGACGTGGGCATAAGGAACTACCTGCAAGGCTATCGCGACGCAGACCAAGGGCGCGTGTTTGAGAACTTGGTATACCTGCAGCTTCTGCATGACGGATTCGAGGTCAGCGTGGGCAAGATGCGCGCGAACGAGGTGGACTTTGTTGCCTCGCGAGCAGGTGGTCGAGTATACATGCAGGTTAGCGAGGATATGACAGACCCGAAGACGCTGGAGCGAGAGCTGCGTCCGTTGCGCTGCGGAACTCGCCCAGGGCGGCAGCTCCGCCGCCTTCCTCTTGCGGGGCATGGGATTGCGGGCTCAACCATTGGGGCGCCCGGCCTCCCCGCGGGGCACGCGTGGTGGCCACATATGGCACAAATCGGGGTTCCCGCACCCCGGAGGCCTATCATTGGGACTATCAGATTAGTCTGCCATAGTCAGCTCCCGAACCGTCGCTATGGCGTCCTGGGGCATCGTGGCGTGCGTTTGGAGGTCTGGGATGCAGGAGAGAAAGGTCGGGCAAAAGCTGCCTGGGCGCAGCGGCAGCCGCATGCCTCGGGAGAGCTTGGAAACCGAGGGGGGGGGTCCGGCACGCTCTAGGCGCCCTTACCTCCCGCACGTAA
>Cebus_capucinus_imitator_PRJNA485217_SSR012__coassemble_977_pt1 | contig 16230 bp, 16 predicted proteins | sample Cebus_capucinus_imitator_PRJNA485217_SSR012__metabat2_high_PE_006 | metagenome-assembled genome bin Cebus_capucinus_imitator_PRJNA485217_SSR012 | reverse complement strand
CGGACCGTATCGTTTGTCTGTCGTTTGTCTGCAAGGTCGAGGAGGCCGTGGAGGCGTAGGCACACAAGCCATTGCCGGGCCAACGAGAGGGGCCGCCGCCTGCCGCGAACGCTCGCGGCGGGCGGCGGCCCCTCAATTAAACGACGCGGTTAGGCGAGAGCCAGCCTAGGCAAGGCACGCAACCGCGAGGCCTCCCACGAGCAGAACCGCCATGAGGCCAAAGAGCTCCGCCCACGCCAGAGGGCGCGCGGCATTGATGGTCCAACCGATGCCGTAACGCTTGGGCACCCAAATGGCGGGGTCTTCTGGGTTCCAGTACAGGCCACCCCACCTCCAGAGCGCGTCGTCATCCACGTCCTCGAATACGACCTTCTTGCCTGTGAGCCGCTCGGCGACGCGGTGGCCGTTGGATCCGTAGCGAACGGCCATCCATATGCAACCGGCGGCAATAATCAGGCACATCCCCAGCGCAAGCGCCATATATGAGTCTGGCGAAAGGATCCCCGCCATCAACAGGGGCATGGCAAGGAAGAGCGCGTCCACGAGCAGGCCGAGCACCACGAGCGCCACGCTCTGCACGCGGGCAAAGGCTGCGTAGCCATACGAGCTCGCCGCCGGCGCCTCCCGCGAGATACTGCGCTTGGAGCGCGTAATGCCCATATGAACAAACGCGAGGCACATGGCCAAGAGCAGCACCGGCACCACCGCCACGAGCAGCACGGCCGGCCCTCGCTCAATCCAGCGATCAGGTGCCCCAGAGACCCCAAAGTGAATGGGCACGCGCTCGGGCATCTGCGGCAAGAGCAGCCATGTCACAAGGACCACCACACCCGCCACGCCCACGTGAACGAGCTCCCACAAAGGCGAGACGGGCCTTGGCAGCTCGCTCTCGCCCACGGCGGCGATGTGAACGCGCTTACTCATCGTTCCCAGCCTCCTTGTACAGGGCATCCAGCACCTCGGACGCCGCCGCCTCAAAACCAGCACGCTCTCCACCGGCGGCTTTGTGCTCAGACGCCAGGAGCAGAAGGCCATCAAGCAGCCGCTTGCGCACGCCATCCGCGCCGGCAGGGCGGGCAATCACCGTGCCGGCGCTGCCGCGCGAGAGCAGGTAGCCCTCGTCGCGCAGCTGCGCATAGGCCTTGTGCACGGTGTGCATGTTGATGCCCAGGTCTGCCGCAAGGGTTCGCACGCTGGGGAGCCCCGCGCCCGGCACAAGCTGTCCCGAGGCGATCCCCATTACCACCTGGTTGCGAAGCTGTTGGTAAATTGGCGTCTCAAGCGATTCGTCCAACTCGATGAACATATGGCCACTCCCTTTCTTTTGCGTAGTTGCCTGAGCGAGGTGGTTGGGCACTTGCCGTGCCCGCGCATCCACGCGCGCCCGCGCCCACGCGACAGCGCGCCCGTGCACCTGTGCGTGCACGGGCGTCCCCGCTTGCACGCTCGCGCATCCACGCGCGCCCGCGTGCCCGCACTCACGCCAACCGCCATGCTCGCAAAGCGCTTCGCATGCGCAAACCTCTCGCCGGAGCAACGCATCCGTGCCGCGTTGGCATCACTGTAACATATGTTCTATAACAAGCAAAACAATTTTGTTATGCACAGGCTATAACGCACGACACCCCACGCACCCGATAACGCGTCTACCGGGCCGAGGACTCTCTCCCCGCATCAAAGGCCTGACTTTTGGCAAAATCTCGCGACCAACAGCGCACCAGATAATTTAGCTGCGATTTTGATATCACATGTACCTGCGGTTTTACGAATTCTCCATATGACACCTACTAAACCAGTACCTAAAAACTCCCCGAAAAAAGCCAAAAGTTGGCCATTTGATGCAGGGAGACGAACTACTTCTCGGTAGATGCACCAAGACACGCAAACAGACGCTCCGCAGCGAGCCGCGATACGGAGCCCCCTCGTCGGCTTTGCGCTTGCATTCATCCGCTGCATACAAGCTACTCTTCATAAGCACTTGCGATATCTAAGCCTCGTGCTACTATTAATTACACGGCGTTACTTATTGGCAAAACCATCAGATAGCTGGCTTTGTGACGCCACAACATCCCACAACGTCACCCCACCAACATCATCACAGCAGAAGAGCGGAGGCACCATGAGCACATGCGAGGCTAAACGCAGCCGTATCGACCTGTCCGGAACGAACATCTCCGGCACGTCCGCAGCAGGCGAGCTCCCAGACAACTTCCCCGACCTGATCCGCAGCAACGGCCAAACCCTGCGCACGTGGGTACAGCGCGCTATTCCCGCAGCGCAGATAACGCCCGACAGCACCGTCCCCTACCTACGCTGGCTCGACTTTAGGTGGCTCACCGGACATCCCACCGAGCTTTGCACCAAGCTTTCCGAACAGGAAAACCTGCTGCTTGCGCAGGGCGACGGTCGAGGTCGTGGCTTGTCGCGGCATGTGCGCATCAACCTTGCCTGCCCCGCACCCGTTCTTGCCGAGGCGCTCAGCAGGCTTGAGCGCGCCATCCCCGCCTACGAGCAGTTTGCGCTCGCGCGATGCTAGGCATCTCAGAACGCACGGCAGCCATATTGGCAAGCTCGCTTCCCAGCATAGTGGTTCCCGGACTGCTTGTGACGCTGCCCCTGGCGCTGGTGTCGTTTTCCCTAGGGCTGGTGCTGGCAAGCGTCGTGGCCCTCGTGCGCCACGCACGGGTTCCCCTCGCAAGCCAGCTGGCACGCATCTACGTCTGGGTCTTTCGCGGCACGCCGCTGCTCGTCCAGCTCTACGTGGCGTTTTATGGTCTCCCAGATCTTGGTCTCATGCTTGAGCCCATTCCCGCAGCCATCCTCGTGTTTTCGCTCAACACGGGCGCCTATGCCTCCGAGACGCTCCGCGGGGCACTTTCGGCAGTTCCGCAAGGCCAGATGGAGGCAGCCCTGAGCCAGGGGTTCACATATCTGGGAGCCATGCGCTACATAGTGGGACCCCAGGCGCTGCGCGCGGCCTTTCCCCCACTCTTCAACGAGCTCATCTCTCTCGTGAAGGACACCTCGCTCGCCGCCAACATTACGGTGCTCGAGATGCTCATGGCAACGCAGCGCATTGTGTCGAGAACCTACGAGACCCTGCCGCTCTATCTTGAGGTCGCCGCAATCTACCTGCTGTTTTCTTCCGCGCTCGCATGGCTTCAAGGCCTAGGCGAGAAGAGGCTCGCGCGCACGGCACGCTCATGCACGGCGCAAGCAGCATAGATGCCCCGCCGCGCAGGCAGGCATCGCGCACAGAAACCAGCCGCTCTGCGCCGAGGCTCGCCCCAAGCGCCATCGCCAGCGCAACCCTACACACACCACGCCAACCGCACCCACCCAGTACCGCCCAAAGAGAGGCGCACCATTATGTATGACGAGAAGCACCGCAACGCCCCGCGCATCGAGGACGAGCACCCGAAGGCCCTCGCCGCTCACAAGCCGGCCAACATCTACTCGCGCCGCACGTTCCTTGCGCTTGCCGCGGGAGCCACGACAACGGCAGTGCTCGCAGGATGCGGAGCCAGATCCACGCAAGGTGCAGCTGCCCCCTCATCCGCTGCCGACACCACGGCAGACGCCCTCGCCGCCATCCGGGAGCGCGCAACCATGACCTTTGGCACCGAGGGCACGTGGTCGCCCTGGACGTTCCATAACGAAAACGACGAGCTCACCGGCTACGACGTCGAGGTTGCCCGCGCCATTGCTGAGCGCCTAGGGGCAACTGCTCAGTTTGCCGAGGGCGAGTGGGACGGGCTGTTTGCCGGCGTTGATGCCGGCCGTTACGACTCGGTGGCAAACGGCGTCTCGGTCACGTCCGAGCGTGCCGAGAAGTACGACTTCACCACGCCCTACGCCTACAACCGCACGGCCATCATCGTTCGCGCAGACGACACCTCCATCGCAAGCTTTGAAGACCTGGCCGGCAAGACCACGGCCAACACCATCTCGAGCGCCTATGCCGAGGTTGCCGAAGGCTATGGCGCCACCGTAACCGGCGTGGACGACCTCGCGCAGACGCTCGACCTGCTGCTCGACGGGCGCATTGACGCCACCCTCAACGACGAAGTGGTGTTCTACGACTACGTAGCCGAGCATCCCGAGGCGCAGGTAAAGATTGCCGCGCTTTCCAACGACGCCGTGCCCGTGGCGCTTCCCGTGCCCAAGGACGACGCGCACGCCTCGCTGCTTGCGGCGATGAACGAGGCCATCGGGGCACTGCGCGCAGACGGCACCCTCGCCCAGCTGAGTGAGCAGTTCTTTGGCGTCGACATCTCCGAGGCATAGCCCACCGCGAGCGCACCGGTGCGAGCGGGCGCGCAGCGCCGCACGGCCCGCAGTTCCAGCCGCCCGCATGCCGCGCGTGGCACCACGCCAGCCGCCCGCGGCGCTGCCCGTCCGCAGCACCGCGCCAATCGCCGGTGGCACCACTCCCCAATCCCTCCACCGCGCAACGCTAAGATGCCCTCCCGTACGGCAAGCTACGGGAGGGCATCTGCATGGAGCTATGGGTTGTCGCCGCCTGCGGGTCGGCGGTGTTTGCGGGCATCACGTCCATCCTCGCCAAGTGCGGCATCGCGCATACGGACTCAGACGTGGCCACGGCATTGCGCACCACCGTGGTGCTCGCCTTTGCCTGGCTCATGGCCGCCCTCACAAACCCGCAGATTGGCGAGGCGATCTGCAGCATATCCCCAAAGTCGTACCTGTTTCTCGCGCTCTCCGGGCTTGCCACGGGCGGCTCGTGGGTCTTCTACTTCCGCGCGCTTGCCACGGGAGACGTGAACAAGGTCGTGCCCATCGACAAGTCGAGCACCGCGCTGTCGGTGCTGCTCGCCATCATGCTCTTTGGCGAGACAAGCCACCTTGCCGTCAAGCTCGTGAGCACGGCGATCATCCTTGGCGGCACGCTGCTCATGGTCGAGCGGCGCGGGCAAACCGACACCGAAGCAACCGGCGGGAGCAACGACATACCTGTGCCCGCCAGCTCCGCCGCACGCGCGGGCGGTAGCCAGCCCGCCCCCAGCCGCGCGGACCACTCCCTCCTCTACGCCTTCTTGGCCGCCCTCTTTGCGGCGCTCACCTCGGTTCTTGCCAAAGCAGGCATCGAGCAGGTCGATTCCAACCTCGCCACGGCGCTGCGCACCTGCGTGGTGTTCGCCATGGCGTGGGCCATTGTGCTTGCACGCGGCAAGCGCCCGCTCGTGCGCAAGGTACCCCGTCGTGAGCTGGGCTTTCTTGTTGCCTCGGGCCTTGCTACCGGAGCCTCGTGGCTGTGCTACTACTATGCCATCCAAACCGGCCAGATAAGCGTTACGGTACAGCTCGACAAGCTCTCGATCCTCGTGTCCATTGCTTTCTCGCGCGCCGTCTTTGGCGAGCGGCTCAGCCGTCGCGCCGCCTTGGGTCTTGCGCTCATCGTTGTCGGCACCCTCGCCATGACGGCCTGGAGCTAGCCGCCGCAGAAGGCGCAGCGCCCAATCCGGGCACCGAGCGCACGTCCCGTGCAGCGCAAGGGGCGACCCCAGGCGTCTCCGCCCGCGAGCCTTGCCAGCATGCAGCCGCACTCGGCAGCAGCCGGTACCCAGGCGCCTCCGCCCGCAAGCCCTGCCACCACGCAACCCCGCCCGGCACAAAAAGGCGCCGAGCCCGCGCTCCGGCCAAAGCCGAAAAAACGCGAAACTCGGCGCCATCGCGCGCTCCAGGCACGCCGGCCCACGCAGACAAAGGCGCGAGACTTATGCGCCCCAAACCTCCTCGGCAACCTCCTTGACCAGCGCAAGCTTTGCCCACTGCTCGGCCTCGGTAAGCTTGTTGCCGCACTCGCAGCTCGCAAAGCCGCACTGCGGAGAGAGGTAGAGGTTCTCAAGCGGCACGTACTTGGCAGCCTCGGCGATGCGCGCCTTCACGGCATCCTTGTCCTCGAGCTCGGGATGCTTGGAGGTCACGAGGCCAAGCACCACCTTCTTGCCCTCGGCAACCTCGGAGAGGCACTCAAAGCCACCGGAGCGCTCGTCATCAAACTCGAGGTAGAACGCACTGACGTTCTCCTTGGCAAACAGGAACGGCGCCACCTTGTCGTACGGGCCTGAGCAGGCGTAGCAGGAGTTGTAGTTACCGCGGCACACGTGCGTGGTGATGGTGAGGTCTTCGGGCAGGTCAACGAGGGCGGCGTTGTTGACGCGCAGGTACTTGTCGGCCTCGCCCTCAAACGTGATGCCAAGGCCCGCCTCGCGAGCGCCCTTCCAGTAGTCGTCGCTCACGATCATGCCCCAGGTGCAGTCGTCGAACTGAATGTTGCGGCAGCCAGCGGCGTACAGGTCGAGGATGACGGTGCGGTAGGCCGCGCCCAAATCTGCGATGAGATCCTCGACGTTGGGGTAGATCTCCTGCACCTTGGCCACGTGCTCCGGCTCGCGGAAGAGCTCGGAGAGGGTCTGGGCAGGCGCGGGGATGGTCTGCTTGGCCACAACACCCTCGCCCGCAAGCGCGGCCACAAACTTGTAGTCCTCAACAAACGGGTGGTTCTCGCCAGAAACCTTGCCAGAGAGGATGGCCGAGCCATGCGTGGTCTCGCAACCGTGGAAGAAGTAGCCGTGGCTGAGCTCGATGTGCTCGATGCCCGTGAGCCCCCACATAAAGTCGAGGTGCCAGTAGCTGCGACGGAACTCGCCGTCGGTGATGACCTGATAGCCCGCGGCCTTTTGCTTGGCCACGAGGTCGCGGATGCACTCGTCCTCAACCACGCGCAGGGCGGCACCGTCGATGACGCCCGTCTCGTGGTCGGCACGGGCCTGCTTGAGCACGTCGGGGCGCAGGAAGCTGCCCACGTAGTCGTAGCGGAAGGGAGCGTGAGAGGTAGCCATGCTGTTCTCCTGTTCTTGGGCGGAGGCCTTACGGGGCTGGGCGCGGCTTGCCAGTGGGGCCCGCACGCATCCAGCGCGGCGCGCGGGCTTGCGTGGGGCTTGCGCGCATCCGGCGCAAGGCGCGCCTTTGGCTCGTTGGTTTGACGCGGAATAGACTACCTGCCTCCGTGAGCCACGTAAAATACGCTCTTAGGATGCTAATCCATAGATTGTGTCTATGGCTTGCACCGAGATTCTTTGGTTGGGGGCAGCCGAGACCTGAGGTCACCCCTCGCGCCCATCTCCCTATGCTCACGCAACGCGCCGCAAGCGGACCTTTGCGCCCCGACGTCTCCCGCAGCCAGCTCCTCACCCTCGCAAGGCACCCCGCAAGCGGCCCATCGCGCCCGCGGGGCGCTTTGCAAGCAGCTCCTCACCCTCGCAAGGCACTCTACGGCCAGCCCGTCGCACCCAAAAGGCCGCCCCGCCGCCACAATAATTAACAGACGCGCAAACCAAAGACGCGCTGGCGCCGTAGAATGTGGCACGTAGTCCTTATTCCCTACTGGTTTTATAGGATTATAAGTCCGCAACACCCCCGACCCCAGGCGCCGGCCACCCGCCCACAAGCACATGCCTTCCGACCGCAAGCGCGTCTCCCAGGCCGAAGGCGCGCGCCGCCCCGCCGCAAGGCGCAAGCCGGAGCACGCCCCACAACCACGTCACGTACGCCATCGTCCTAGCACCCCGCTGGGGAACAACCAAAAGGAGCACCATGCACTCGTTCACTCGCCGAGAGTTCCTCTCCCTCGTAGGCGCAGGAGCCGCGCTTGCCCTCGCTGCCTGCGGAAACACTGCCAACAACGCAGCGCCTGCCTCCCCCGAAGCCGCGAGCGCGGCCGCGGCAACCACCTCGCTCGCCGGAGCTGCCCTCACCTTTGTGGGCGACGACGCCTTCGCCCCCTTCCGCTCGCTTCAGGTGGCAAGCGACGGCTCCACCAAGCTGCAGGGCCTCGACATCGACATCATGGACGAGATGGCAAGCCGCCTTGGCTTCACCTACACCTTTGAGGCCCAGGACTTTGCCGCAACGCTCGCCTCGGTGCAGGGAAGCGACACGAGCTTCACCATGCCCATGAGCGCCAATGACGAGCGCCGCCAGACCTTCGACTTCACGCGCGGCTACTACCAGCCGCTCGTGGGCGTGCTCACCACGGGCGACAAGATAGAGACGCTCGAGGGGCTTGCCGGCAAGTCCATCGCCTGCACCACGGGAACCGTGCAAAACAAGTTTGTCGAGTCAGCCGTGGAGGGAGCCGACATCCACACCTACGATGGTGGCGACCAGTGCCTGCAAGAGGTGCTTGCCGGCCGCATTGACGCCTACGTGTGCGACGGAGCCGAGGGCGTGGCCATGCAGGCGGCCAACCCCAGCACCCAGCTTGGCCTGCTTCCCCGCGAGGCAACCAGCGACTACGTGAGCGTCTACCGCATCATGGCCGTCAAGGAGGCCTCATTTGTCCCCGCCTTTGACAAGGCGCTTGCGGAGATGCTTGAGGACGGCACCATCGACGGCTTTATCGAGAAGTGGGTAGGCCCCGAGTTTGTCTGGGGTGCCGACGCCGAAGCGGCGGCCACGGCTGAGTAGCGCCTCCAGCTGCGCGCTGGCCCATCGCGGGGTAGCAACGGCGCACGCCGCGATGGGCCGCGCGCAGCACCCCGCCGCACCGCCGCCGCCCGCATCCCGCGCCTGCACCCACCCCGCGCACAGCGTCCCGCAGCCACCCCACACGCAGTCGTATCATATGGCCTCGCGGCACCCCCGCCGCGAGGCCATATGCACATCCACGCCACCCCAAGTCCAGAGGCAGCCGCATGAACTTCTCGCTCGTCACACCCTATCTGCCGCTCTTTGCAAGCGGCCTCATAACGACGCTCGAAGTCACCGCGGCCTCGCTCGCGCTCGCCTTTGCGCTCGGGTTTGTCATCGCGGTGCTCAAGGTCACGCCATGGCGCCCCCTGCGCGCGCTGCTCGCCTTTTACACGTCCGTCTTTCGCGGCGTCCCCCTCATCGTGCTGCTGTTCATTGCCTACTTTGCCACCCCGCAGCTCACCGGCTACAAGATCTCGATGTTTGCGGCCAGCGTGCTGACGCTCGGCCTCAATGGCTCGGCCACCGTCTCCGAGACCCTGCGCGGCGGCATCGAAGGGGTCAACCAGGGCCAATACGACGCCAGCCGGGCGTTGGGGCTCCCCTACGTCACCATGATGCGGCTCGTGATCATTCCCCAGGCCCTGCGCTCGGTGGCCCCGGCGCTCGTCAACGAGGCCATCACCGTGCTCAAGAGCTCCTCGCTTGTGGCCGTCATTGGCCTCGGAGATCTCATGCGAGCCGCCCAAACCACGCAGGCGCTCACCTACCGCGCCTTCGAGCCTTTCCTCGTGGCGGCCGCCGTCTATTACGTCATCGTCATGGCACTCACCCTCGTAGCCACCTGCCTCGAGCGCAAGCTGCGCCTTTAGGGCGAAAAGCAGGTCGAGTAGGAGCGAACGTTTGCCTGGGTCACATGTCCACACTGTAGGCTAGGGTACGTGACACATCGCGCAACTCGAAGGTCTCGGCACTATCGCTCTGGGCGAGTTCCGCAGCGCAGCGAGGACTGTTTGAGCCCAGAGCAACGATGTCGAGACAACCACCCCGCGATCGCATTGCACGCCTGAAACCAATACCATCGGCGCGCATTCCTACAGGTTTGTTACGCGGCGTCACGTAACTCTTCCGCGCGGCGCAGCACGGGTTTACCCTCTATGGGCTACAGCAATGGAGGGAAACCGCATGACCAACCGCACCATCAACGCCGCAACCACACCAGCGCCCGCGCAGGGCGCCCTCACTCAGGCCAGAGCCAAGCACGAGCGCCACAGCGCCATTCCCGGCCTCGTTGCGAGCGCCGCCATGTTCATCGTTTGCATGGACACCTTTATCACCAACGTGGCACTACCCACCATTGAGGCCGAGCTCGGCGGTGGCATGGCCGCCCAGCAGTGGGTTGTTGACGGCTACACGCTGCCCTTTGCCACGCTGCTGCTGCTTGCCGGCAACCTCTCCGACCGCTTTGGCGCCAAGCGCGCGTTTTCCGTGGGCACGGCCGTCTTTGGCATTGCCTCGCTGGTGTGCGGCTTTGCCGGCTCCATTGGCATGCTCGTCTTTGGCCGAGCGCTCCTGGGCGTGGGTGCAGCGCTCATTCTCCCCTCGAGCATGTCGCTTATTCGGGAGGGATACCCCGACGGCCCCAGCCGCGCCAAGGCGCTTGCGTTTTGGGGCATTGGCGGCTCGGCGGCCACCGCAGTTGGCCCCATCTTGGGCGGCTTGCTCGTCCAAATCCACTGGAGCCTCACGTTTTTCATCAACGTGCCCGTGTGCCTCGTGATTCTCGTCCTGTGCGTGAGGCTCGCAGCCTCCCCCACCGTAAGCGTACCGTTTGACCTTGTGGGACAGGCGCTTGCCATCGTTGGGCTGGGCTGCCTCGTGGGCGGCATTATCGAGAGCGGCTCTGAGGGCATTGCGGGGTTCCCAGGCGTGCTGCTCGCCGTGGGCGTTGCCGCTATCGTGGGCTTTTTGTACTCGCAGGCGCGTGTGGCGCATCCCATGATGCCGCTCGGACTCTTTGCAACGCGCGACATGCGCATGCCCATGCTCGGCGGCTTTACCATGATCTTCAACTGGAATGGACTTGTGTTCATCGCCACCCTTGCGCTGCAGCAGCAGCTGGGACTCTCGCCGTTTGCGGCGGGCATGGCATTCGTGCCGGCTGCCGTCACGGGCATCCTCGGCAACCTGCTCTCAGACCGCCTCGTGGGCGGCAAGGGGTATCGCTTTGCCATTCTCGTGGCCGTGAGCTGCATGATCGTGGGCTTTGGCACGCTTATCGCGAGCTCGCAGAGCCTGGCCATCTGGCACGTAACCGTGGGCACCATCGCCGTGGGCTTTGGCGGTGCCATCGGCACGCCCGCCCTCTCGGCGCTTGTGCTGAGGAGCGCCCCGGCGGGCCAAGGCGGCATCGCGAGCGCCGTGTTCAACACGATGCGTCAGGTGGGCGGCGCTGTGGGCGTGGCCATCTTTGGCGTGTATGCCACCGCGCTCCCCAGCTTTGCCGACGGCCTCACGGCAGCGTTTTCAACCTCGCTTGTGCTCGTGGCCGCCATGTTTGCCTACGCCTTCCGCGCCCGCGGCCTCGGCCAGGCAAAGGCGCAGTAGACGCCTGGAGCAGCAGGACCGGGCCTTTGCGCCACCCTCCCACTTGCCTTGGTTACCTCCCTCCCCTGCTTTCACTGCCGTACTCACGCCGCGTCGTAGCTCACGCCCTCCCTGCCCCCGCCCCGCCCTGCCGGCGCGGCGCGGTTCATGCCCCTCCTGCCCCCGCCCTCGTCCTCCTGTCGTGTTAGATTCCTGTTAGATGCAGGGCGGATTCTTGCAAGGTTGAGCTGATAGGCTGCTCGCACACGCGATGTGAGGGAGGAGCCTATGGCATTGGCACGCGAGCAGGTCGTGGCGTTTCGGGAGCTTATGGGAGCGCTGGTTGCGTACGCTCGGCGGCAGCCCGCTAGCCCCACAAGCGAGGCCGGCGGCGCGCAGCACGGCGGCCGAGCGAGACAAGCCTCGCCCTCAGACGCCGAGATCTCCCAGGCACTCGACACAGCGTGGAACACGCCCGGCATGCTCGAGCACTTCATCGCGCACAATCCCGCAGGGCTCACGGCAGCCCAGCTTGAGACGCTCGCCACCTGGCAATGGCGCCTCAGCGACACCTTCGTGTGCCTCGAGGCCACGCCCGAGCGCCTTACCGTCATGAACGGCGAGCGCATATTCACCGTCACCGCCCTCGGCCGCCCCTTCACGAGCATGGTTCGCGTGGTACCAAGCGTCGTTCGCCTCACGCTTTTGCCCTTTGCCGGGCACATCGTCACCGACGGCCGCATCATCCACCGCCTCGACCACCTCGACCCGGCGGCGTTCCCGCTCATCATGGACACGCTTGCCCTTTTGGCCGAGGACGGCTTTGTGGAGACAGCGCTTGAGCTTATCGAATACGCGGCGGGTCGCATGGTATCCTCTTAGCTGCGCGTGCACGGTATGCACGCAGCCCAAACGCAACGAAAGGCTCACGCCATGAAGCCAACTACCATCGAGGCGTTTTCGCGCCTTGTTGCCCTGTATGTAACCAGTATCGAAGCCGCCGGCGCAGACGTGCCGGCAGACGTTGTGCGCAAGCTCGGCACCGACCCGGTGAAGGCCTGCGAGCAGCTCAACGAGCTCGCCCTCTCCAGCGGCACCCTTTCGCGCGAGATTGACAGCGCGATAGCCGCCATCTACGAGAGCATGGACGCCGCAGACGCCCGCAGCGCCGCCACCGACGAGGTGCGCCTTGCCCTTGAGGCGGCCTATGCCGGCGCCCACCAGGAGCGCGCGGTGGAGCCGGAGCCCGCGCTCCCCTCCGAGGCGCCCGAGCCCGATCCTGCGGCCGAGGCACCCAGCGCAGACGACGCAGTCAGCGCCCAGGCAAGCGACGAGGCTGCGCCCGAGCCCGACGCAAAGCCCAAGCGCCGCAGCCGCAAGACCCGCACCAAGGCGGCAGACGCCAAGACCCAGCCCACAGAGGGCGAGCCGGGCGAGAGCGCGCAGGAAGCCGGCTCCGAAGCTCCCGAACAGGCCGGCGACTCCGCCCAGGCAAAGCCCACAGTCGGGGACGCCGCCGGTTCGGCCGTGCAAGACGCCGCAGCCAACGCGCCCCAGAGCGACGCCCCCGCGACGGTGAGCGCCGAGGCAGCCGCGCCCGAGGCCACCGAGCCCGCAGCGTCGCGGCCCGAGGCAACGCCGGCCCCCACGCCCGCCGAGGCAACGCCGGCCGCCGCTACCAAACCCGAGGCCGCCGCAGCCGCGCCCACCCCTGCCGCCACACCCGAGCCCGCCGCGGGCGCGCCCGCGGCACCTGCCGCTGGCGCCCCCTTTGAGGGAGAGGTGCTCACCGTAGACCAGACGCTCGCCGCCCTTGGCATAAGCAGGCCCACCGTCTACAAGCTCATTGAGAGCGGCAAGCTCCCTGCCTACAAGAAGGGGCGCTCGTGGCAGATATCCGCCGAGGCAGTTGCTGCCCTCGCCACCCAAAAGTAGGAGTAGCGCCCTAGCGCCCAGGCAGGAAGGCGAGCTGCCCAGGCACCCGCCCAAGCGCCCATCCGCAGCGCGGCGCCCGCCCAGGCACCCGCCCAAGCGCCCATCCGCAGCGCGGCGCCCGCCCCATCCCACGCACGCAAAAGAGCCGCGTCCGGAACCCTCCGGACGCGGCTCTTCATTCAGGCGGCACTGGCGCTACCGAGCATCGCCCCGTGGCCCCTCCTCGCCCAAGAACAGCGGCACGCCAATGCGCGTATAGAGCGCCAGCCACATCAGCGAGAGACAAAAGCCCGCCACCACGTCGCTTGCATAGTGAACGCCAAGGTACACACGGCTCAGCCCCACCATCACGATCACAAGGCCAAACGCCACGAGCAAAAGCCGCCGCATGCGCTTGTCTGCCTCGTAGCGCCACACAAGCCACGCCAAGAGGCCAAAGAACGCCATGGCCACCATCGAATGGCCCGAGGGGAAGCTAAACCCACTCACCGAGGCCAGCCTGAAGCCGTCCGGGCGCGGCCTTTGCACAAGGTACTTGAGCGCCTGGTTGAGCACCACCACAAGCCCCAGGTTCACCGCGCAGCACCAGCCCGGGCGCCGCCCCGGCGCAAAGGCCGCCACGGCAAGCAGCAAAACCAGCAGCGTCACCGGCGTTGCCAAGGCCGAGAAGCTCTCCATGATGGGAGTGAGCCACGCGGTGCGCATATGCTCCACCACGAGCCAATACGCCGCACGGTCGAGCTTCATGAGCTCGCCAGAAAGCACGTCCTCGAGCAGGCCGAGGAATATCACCAGACATACCGCGGCTGCCACCAACAGGCGATTCCCCCGAAGCAGCCCCCACAGCTCGCGCCCAACACCGCGCTGGCTGCGCTTCTCATGCTGTGCCACCGTCATCATCCCTCTCGCATTTGGCACCCATGCAACAGGGCATCAGTATGCCCTCGCCCGCGAGCAAGACTGCCCACGGCCGCGCGCCTTACAAAGCCCTTACGCACCCTTCACGCTCGCGCCATCCGCTGAGCCACCCGCGTGCCGCACCGCATCGCCCGCGCCATCCGCGCGCTGCACGCACCGCGCATCGCGCCTCTCGCCGCGTGCCCTACTCCCGCGCAAACGTCTCCCTCGCCCGATCCAAGAACGCCTCGCACGCACGCGTACGCAGCTGAAACGGCTTCCACACGAGGTAGCTCGTCATGTCCACCTCTGCCTCAAACGGACGCACCACAAGGGAGCCGTCGGCTGAGGGCTCGATGAGCCCCTCGAGCGTCACGGCGCAGCCCATCCCCGCCAGCACCATGCGCGAGGCGTTGTAGGGCAGGCCAAACTCCGCCACCACGTTGAGTCCCAGCACCTCTGAGGCCGCGCCCACGCTCCCCTCGCCCAAGCCCAAGATGTTGCTCTCGCGCCAACTCGAGGGAATGAGCATCGGGCGCCCCTTAAGGTCGTCGAGTGTCACGCGCTCCTTAGATGCGAGGTCACAATCCCCGCGCATGAGCACCACGGCCTGCTCGGTTGTGTTGAGGCAGAGCGAATCAAGTCCCCAGCGGTCTCGCACGCGCAGCAGCAGGCCAAAGTCGAGCAGACCATGGTTGATCTGCTCCACAACCTCCTCGGCTAGGCCCGACGAGACCTTGTACGTCACCTGCGGATGCTCCTCCTGAAGCGCGCGCATCACGCGGGCAAGCAGCTCCACGGCGCGGGTCTCCGCGCAACCAACGCGAATCTCGCCCGCCACCACGCCGCGGTTGAGCATGATCTCCGACTCTGTGATATGCACGAGGTCGATGACCTCGCTCGCACGGCGACGCAGGAGCATGCCGTCCTCGGTGAGGGTAATGCCGTGGCGGCCGCGCTCAAAGAGCGTGGTATCGAGCTCGGTCTCGAGGTCGATGAGCTGGCGCGAGAGCGTGGGCTGCGACACATGCAACGCCTCGGCAGCAGCGCTCACGCTACCCTCGCGCGTAAGCGCCAAGAAGTACTCCAATACCCGCAGCTCCATGAGGCTTCCTCCCGCCCAGTCCGACTCGGCGCGCATCGTCGCATACGCCACGCATGCACCAAGCGCATACGAACATCTCTAGATAGGCATTGTACATGCCCCACCCACCGGCCGTACGATTACCCAGACGAAAGGAGGCGTCATGGGCGAGACCCTACAAGACTGCCTGCATGCAGCGGGCTGCTCCCCCGAGCTGTGCGAGCGCGTGCAGCGCCTCGAGGCAACAGGCTATGCCAAGGAGCTTTTGCCCCAGCTCGCCGAGCGTCGCATGAGCCTTCTGAGCGAGCTGCGGCAAACCGACGAGCAGCTTGCCTGCCTCGACCGCGCCATCTGCGCCATCCGCAGCCCAAAGCACGAGACCACCCACGAGTAAGGAGCCACCATGGCCGTAAAGCAAACCGCAGGTCGCAACCAACTGGGCGAATTTGCCCCCAAGTTCGCCGAACTCAATGACGATGTTCTCTTTGGCGAGGTGTGGAGCCGCGAGGAGGCGCTGAGCCTGCGCGACCGCAGCCTCGTCACCGTGGTGTCGCTCATGTCGCAGGGCCTCACCGACAGCTCTCTTATGTTTCACCTGCGCGAGGCAAAGAAGAACGGCATCACGCGCTCCGAGATCGCCGAGATCGTGACGCACGCAGCCTTCTACGCCGGCTGGCCCAAGGCGTGGGCGGTCTTCCGCATGGCCAAGGAGGTCTGGGGCGAAGACGAGGGCGAGCAGGCCGCAGACAATGCCCGCGCCGCCCACGAGTGCGAGTGCATCTTCCCCGTTGGCGCCCCCAACGACGCCTATGCCGCCTACTTTGACGGCCAGAGCTACCTGGCTCCCGTGAGCCTCGAGCAGATGGCGATTGCCAACGTCACCTTTGAGCCGGGCTGCCGCAACCACTGGCACATCCACCACGCCGAGCAGGGAGGCGGTCAGATCCTGCTGTGCCTCGCTGGCCGCGGCTGGTACCAGGAGTGGGGCCAGCCTGCCCGCGAGCTGCATGCCGGCGACGTGGTGAACATCCCGGCCGGCGTGAAACACTGGCATGGTGCCGCCAAGGACTCGTGGTTTAGCCACCTCGCCTTTGAGGCCCCCGGCTCGGGCTGCTCAAACGAGTGGTGCGAGGCCGTGGATGAAGCCGCGTACAACCAGCTTCCCTAACACAGCGAGCACCCAACCCAAGCAAGCGCGAGGGGGCAACAGGCACACGCCCGTTGCCCCCTCG
>Cebus_capucinus_imitator_PRJNA485217_SSR012__coassemble_972_pt1 | contig 16651 bp, 10 predicted proteins | sample Cebus_capucinus_imitator_PRJNA485217_SSR012__metabat2_high_PE_006 | metagenome-assembled genome bin Cebus_capucinus_imitator_PRJNA485217_SSR012 | reverse complement strand
GCCTGGCCGCGGCTGATGATGCTGATCTTGTGCACCGGGTCGGAGTTGTCGAGCAGGTGCCCCACCAGGGCATGCCCCGCCTCGTGGTAGGCGATGGTGGTGCGCTCGGCCTCGGTCATGACGCGGCTCTTACGCTGAGGGCCGGCAATGACGCGCTCCATGGCCTCCTCGACCTCGTCCATGCCAATCTTTTCCTTACGGCGGCGAGCGGCGAGCAGCGCGCTCTCGTTCATGAGGTTCATGAGGTCTGCGCCGGTAAAGCCAGGCGTGAGCTTGGCGAGGCTCTCGTAGTCCACGTCGGCGGCAAGCGGCTTGCCTTGCGAGTGCACGCGAATGATCTGCTCGCGGCCCTTCACGTCGGGACGGTCAACGGTGACCTGGCGGTCGAAGCGCCCCGGACGCAGCAACGCCGGGTCGAGGATGTCGGGGCGGTTGGTGGCCGCGATGAGAATCACGGCGTCGTTCTCCTCAAAGCCGTCCATCTCAACGAGCAGCTGGTTGAGCGTCTGCTCGCGCTCGTCGTGCCCGCCGCCCACGCCGGCGCCGCGCTGACGGCCCACGGCATCGATCTCGTCGATGAAGACGATGGAGGGAGCGGCGGCCTTGGCGTTCTTGAACAGGTCGCGCACGCGGCTTGCGCCCACGCCCACAAACATCTCCACAAAGTCAGAGCCCGAGATGGAGAAGAACGGCACGCCCGCCTCGCCGGCAACGGCCTTGGCGATGAGGGTCTTGCCCGTGCCCGGAGGGCCCACCAAGAGCACGCCACGCGGAATGCGCGCGCCCATCTTGTGGAAGCGCTCGGGCTCGGCCAAGAAGTCGCGAATCTCCTCGAGCTCCTCCACGGCCTCGTCCACACCGGCCACGTCGGTGAACTTCACCTTGGGACGGGTCTCCTCGGAGGTCTTGGCGTGGGTCTTGCCGAAGTTCATGGCCTGGCCGTTTTGCCCCTTGATGCCACGCATGAAGTACACGATCACACCAATGGTGAGAAGCGTGGGCACCACGTAGATGAGGATGTCGCTCATGAGGTCGCCGGAGGCGGTGTCCACCCTAAAGGTCACCTCGGGGTGCTCGGCCATGAGCGAGGTGAGCGCCGTGTCGCCGGCATAGGAGCTCGTGTAGCCACGCAGCGCCGAGTCCTTGCCCTTGTCGTCGTCGGTCTTCCAGTAGGTGCCGCTCACCTCACCGGTCTGGAGCTTGTAGGTGAGCGTGGCCACGCGACCGTCGTCCACGGCCTCCACCAGCTGGCTCGTGGCGAGCTCGTCGGTGGTGCTCGGCCCCATAAGCGAGGGGATGAGCGAGAACAGCAGGTAGCCCACGCACGCAGCGGCAACCAGCAAGAAGATAAAGTTTGACCGTTGGTTGGAGCCCGGCGTCTCCGGGCGCTTGGTTGGCAGGGTTGGCTTGTCGCTCATCGCTCGCTCTCCCATCGATACGACACGGCCGAGCTCATGTGAGCCCGGCCGTGGCAGGTTCTTCCTCTTGGTGCCCCGCGCCCAGCGAGGCCCCTCCCCTACTTGCCGTAAATGCTCGGCTTGAGGATACCAATATAGGGCAGGTTACGGTAACGCTCGGCAAAGTCGAGGCCGTAACCCACGATGAACTCGTCGGGCACATGGGCACCCACGTAGCGCGGCTTCACGGCCGGCTTCTGGCCCTCCACGTCCTTCACCAGGAAGGCGGCAACCTCGAGCGAGGCGGGCTTGCGCGAGCTCAGGTTCTTCATGAGGTAGCTGAGCGTAAGGCCCGAGTCGAGGATGTCCTCGATGATGAGCACGTCGCGGCCCTCAATCTTGGTGTCGAGGTCTTTGACGATGCGCACCACGCCCGAGCTCTTGGCGCCGTCGCCGTAGCTCGAGACGGCCATGAAGTCGATGCCGAGCTCGCAGTTAATGGCACGCATCACGTCGCCCATGAACACGACCGCACCACGAAGCACGGCGATGAGCAGCGGGTTCTTGCCCTCGTAGTCACGGGTGATCTCCTTGCCCATGCGAGAGACGATGTCTGCGATGTCCTTCTCGGACAGAACGATCTTCTCAACGTCCGGATGAATCTGCTCCATGACGTGCTCCTCCCGGGCCTCGCAGCCCCTTTGCGCCTGTGACATGGCGCGCAGTCTGTGTCCGCCTGCCGTTTGGCCCCCGACGGTGAGGCCGGCCACGCGAGCGCTACGAGCTCGGCCGGAACTGCAATTCTAGCAGCACCCTCGACGCCGCGGTGACGCGAGCGCGCTCATCTGGCCGAATTGGCGCAACCCACACGACGGGACCCTCAGGCGAGCTGCGCACCACCGGCACCAGCGCACGCTCGCAGGCGGGAACCTTCTCGTCGCCGAGCAGGTCGGAGAGCTTCTTTGACTGGCCGTGCATGCCAAGCGGGCACATCACCTCGCCCACCTGCGGCGCGTCGACCCAGAGCCTGCCGCCGAGCACCGGCACCTGGCAGGCCTCGGAGTCCAGCAGAACCGAGGCCCCCTCCCACTCGCGCGCATGCGCCCGGGCAAGCGCCTCGGGGTTGGAGCCGGGCGCCACCTCGCGCAAGCGCGCCGTGAGCACGCCGCGCCCTCCCCACGCGAGCGTCCCGCGCGCGCCGGGCGCCGCGAGCTCAAGCGAGTTGCCGGGCTCACTCGCGAGCCCTGGTACCTCGAGCCAACCCGCAGCCGGCACGTCTTGGGCACAGGAGCGGGCGCGCACAAAGAGCGCCCCATAGGCCACGCGCGCCTCCACGCCACCGGGGGCGCACGCCGAGCCCTCGCCCGCCGCCACCAGCTCGAGCACGCGCGCCACGTGCTGAGACTCCAGGCGGCACTCTGGGCTCGCGTCGAGGATGGCCATGCGCACCACGCGACGGGCAAGCACCACCTCCGTGGCCGCAAGCCGCGCGGCATCGAGCACCACCAGCCCCTGCTCGCGGCGGCGCACGAGCGCCTGGAAGGCGCGTGAGGCAAGGCGTGTGAGATAGGCGTCCTCGTCGGAGAGCAAATCGCAGGTGGCAGAGACCGCCTCCAGCACGCGCGGGTTGCGCTCGCGGGCGAGCGGCACGATCTCGTGGCGCACAAACGAGCGCAGGTAGTGGGTGTCGGCGTTGGTGACGTCCTCGCGCCAGGCAACGCCACGCATGCGCAGAAGGTCGCACAGCTCCTCGTGCGTGCGGTCGAGCAGAGGGCGCACGATGCGGTTGCGCCGGCGCGGGATGGACGAGAGCCCCTGCATGCCCGAGCCCTTGATGGCGTTCATGAAGAAGGTCTCGGTGCGGTCGTTTGCGGTATGCGCCGTCACGATGCGGGCGGACGCGCGCGGCAGGTGCGCCTGCTCGCAAAGGCTGTTGGCAAGCTGCGCGGCCGCCTCATAGCGCGCCTCGCGGCCGGCGTTTTCCACGTTGGCATCCCTTGCTTCAGGCGAGGCGGCACGAGCGGCCACGTCGATGCGCCTCACCTCGCACGGCACGCCAAGCTCGTCGCAAAGCGTGCGCACGTGGCGCTCGTCGGCATCGGCGGCCTCGCCGCGCAGCTGGTGGTTCACGTGCAGCACGTGTAGCCGCTCGCGGGCAATGCGCGCGCAACCCCTGCCGTCCTCGATGTCGAGCTCAGAGCTGGTGGCCAACACGAGCAGGGCGCACGAGTCTGCGCCACCGGAGACCATGAGCACCACAGGCCCCTGCGCCTCGGGAGGCACGTGTCCGCTCGGACGCTCAAACGCCTGGCGCGCGCCTGGCGCGTATCTCCTGCTCACACTTGGCATGGCACTCCTTAGCTGAATCTGCTCGGTGGCGGCGGCCGGCGCCGCGGGCGGTGGGGCCGGCGGCGGCGTGGCGAGCGGCGGGGCGTCGCGGCCGCCTTGCGCATCGCCGCGCATCGCCGCGCTCGCCCACGCGCCGTGGCGGAAGCTTCCCGTCGCGCCTCGCCCACACGCCGCGCCGCCATATGTCCGGCATCTCTTGTACCCTAGGGATTCGCATAGTTTACGACGAGGACGGCCCGCATGACACCTCAGATACATCTGCACATACTCGCAAGCGGCTCCAAGGGCAACGCCTCCATCGTGGAGGGGCCAGGCGGGCTCGTGCTCATCGACGACGGCCTCTCGCGCCGCGAGCTGCTGCGCCGCGCCGGCGAGCTCGGCATCGACGCCGAGCGCATTTGCTCAGTCATCGTCACCCACGAGCACGCAGACCACACGAGCGGCCTCTCGGTGTGGTGCAGGCGCTGGCAGGGGCGCCTCATTGCCACGGCGGGCACGGCCGGCGGACGCAAATACCTCACCGAGCTACCGTTTGAGCTCGTGGAGAGCACCGACGAGTTTGAGGTGGCCGGCATGCGCGTGCGCACCTTCCCCACCTCCCATGACGTGGCAGACCCCTTTGGCCTGCGCTTTGACTGCGGCGAGGGCGCCTGCGCAGATGCCCTCGGCTACTGCACAGACACCGGTATGCTGGGCAAGCGGGCGTGCCGGCTGCTGAGCGGCGTGCGCATCCTCGCTCTCGAGAGCAACCACGACGCGCAAATGCTCAAAAGCGGCCCCTACCCCGCCCATCTCAAGGAGCGCGTGGCCGGCTCCTGCGGACATCTCTCCAACGCCCAGGCCGCCGAGGCGCTGCGTGAGCTGGTGGGCGAGGACACCGAGACGGTCGTTGCCATGCATCTCTCGCAGGAGAACAACCGAGCGAGCATCGCCGTGCGCACGCTTGCCGCCGCCGTGGGCGCGCAGCCCGTCAACGACACCTTTACCGAGGCGCGCACCAAAGACGGCGCCCTCACCATCTGCGCCGCCGGGCAAGACAGGCCCATGAGCATCTGGTAGACGCGCGAGGGCCGCGGGCAAGCCCCGCGCAAGCCATCCGGCACTCGTCGCCCATACGGGCACCTGGCCCCACGCGGGCGCGCCCCGCGCGACAAAACAACGTGGGGCGGAGCGGGACATCCCCACTCCGCCTCACACATGAGGTCCCGTTAGGCTACCGGGCACCCAGGCGCAGGCCTCGGCCGGCAGAGCGCTGCCAGCCACAGCCTGTGCGAGCAACCCTACGCCGTGATGACCTCGGCGCCGCCCATGTAGGGACGCAGCACCTCCGGCACGGTAATGGTGCCGTCGGCGTTCTGGTAGTTCTCCATGATGGCAGCCATGGTGCGGCCCGTGGGCAGGCCCGAGCCGTTGAGCGTGTGCAGGTAGCGCGTGCCCTTGAAGTTCTCGGGGTCACGGTACTTGATGTTGGCGCGGCGTGCCTGGAAGTCTCCGCAGTTGGAGCAGGAGGAGATCTCCTTGTAGGCGTTGTAGCTCGGCAGCCACACCTCGATGTCGTAGGTCTGGCGCGCCGAGAAGCCAAGGTCGCCGGTGCACAGGGAAATCACGCGGTAGGGCAGGCCCAGCTGCTGCAGGATGTACTCTGCCTCGGCGGTCATGCTCTCAAGCTCGTCGTCGGACTCCTCCGGCTTGGCAAACTTGACCATCTCGACCTTGGTGAACTGGTGCTGGCGAATGATGCCACGCGTGTCGCGGCCCGCAGAGCCCGCTTCCTCGCGAAAGCACGGCGTGCCAGCGGTGTAGCGCAGCGGCAGCTGGGAGGCGTCGAGCACCTCACCGGCGTGCAGGTTGGTAAGCGCCACCTCGGCGGTGGGGATCAGGAACTGGTCGTCGCCGGTGTGGTAGGCGTCGTCCTCAAACTTGGGGAGCTGGCCCGTGCCGTACATGATCTCGCGGTTCACGATCACCGGCGGGATGAACTCCTTGAAGCCGCGCGAGATGTGCGTGTTGAGGAAGAAGTTCTGAAGCGCCCGGTCGAGCTGGGCGCCCTTGCCCGCAAGCACGGTAAAGCGGCCACCCGAGAGCTTGCTGCCGCGCTCAAAGTCGAGCATGCCCAGATCGGTGCCCAGATCCCAGTGCGCCTTGGGCTCAAAGCCCTCGGCGGCAAAGTCGCGCGGCTTGCCCCAACGACGGCGCTCGGGGTTCTCGGTCTCGTCGGCGCCCACCGGAGTGGCCTCGCAGGGGATGTTGGGCAGGCGGCACATGAAGTCGGCCATCTCGGCGTCAATCTCGGCGCGGCGCGCGGCCAGCCCCTCGACCTTCTCGTTAACCTCGCGCACGGCCTCCTTGGCAGCCTCAGCCTCGTCCTTCTTGCCCTCCTTCATGAGAGCGCCGATCCTCTTGGACTCGGTGTTGCGCGTGGCCTGCAGCTCCTCGACCTCGCCAATGACACTACGACGCTCGTCATCGAGCGCAAAGAACTTCTCGCGGTCCCAGCCGGTCTGACGATTCGCCATTGCGGCGTCGACCGCATCGGGATTTTCACGAACGAACTTCATGTCGAGCATGTGGTGCCTCCGCCTCAGCGCGTTTGCGCGCAGTCTTGCTCACGAACTTGTCACGCAGCCCAGTATATCGCGCAATGAGCGCGCATACGGCGTGGGCTGGGCGGCTATACTGACTTGTAATGGACGTTGCGCGCCGGGTGGCACTTGCCGCGGCGCTGCCATAAGGAGGGCGGAGGCCATGGGAATCGCCGGGGTGCTGGGTTGGCTGTTTGGTACGAAGACGGGTGTGTTGTGCCTGCTGGGCATCGGCATCTTGGGCTTTCTCCTTGCTGCCATATGCCTTGAGCGCAAGACCCGCCGCGATTACGACCAGTACGAGGACGAGGGTGACGCCGAGGACGGCTGGTCGTTCTTTGACGACGACAACAACTAGCGCATAGGCGCCGGGCATGGCCGCTTGGGGGCGGCAGGGCCCGGCGCCTGGCGTATTGCGCGCGCCTCGCACTCGGGTGCGCTCGGAGACACGCAGGCGCCCTCCCCACAACGGAGAGGGCGCCTGCGCTTGTGCTTATGCGCTTTGCTCGAGGCGTTGTTACTTGAGCACGCCCTTGGTGCAGGCGTTCATGATGACTGCCGCAACGCGCTCGCGCATGATGTCTTGCGTGGAACGAATGTAGCGGCCGTCAGGCTCGACCGAGCCGGAGAACAGGCCAACCTCGGAGCCCCAAGCCATAGACTGAGACGCCCAATTCGAGACGCCCTCAACGTCCTTGTACCGCGAGAGCGAAGAGGCGTCAGCCTTAGCGGTATCCGCACCTACAAGACGGGCGAGAATGGCAACCATCTGCTCGAGCGTCACGGGTTCGTTGGGGTCAAAGGTCACGCTGCCGTCGGCGTTGTCGCTGCCGAGGATGATGCCCTTCTCGACCGCCCAGTTGGCAGCCGAGGTGTACCATGCGCCGTCCGCAACATCGGGCAGGTCCGTCTCGTTCTTGGCGTTGGGATCAGCGACGCCTCCGGCGTAGTTGAACAAGAGGCCGGCAAACTCCGCACGGGTGAGCGCCTTGCCCACGCCAAAGACGCCCGTGGGGTTGCCCTCGGTATCTGAGTAGCCGTTCATAATGCCCGCCTGGCTCACAAACGTCACGCTCGAGGCATACCACTGCGTCTCGTCAACGTCGGTGAAGGTGGCAGGAGTCGTCTTAGCAAACGTCACCGAGACGGAAACCGCGTTATCGGGCATCACAAAGGCATACGTGCCGTTGGGGTTCTTGGTGAGCGCAACCGCAGTGCCACGGGCGTCGGTCACAGAGACGGCCTGCACGCCGTAACCCTCGTCGGGCGTGGCGGTGATGGTAACCGTCTCGCCCTTGCGAGCACTCGTACTGCTGAGCGAGACCTTGCCGCGCCCGAGCCTGGAGACCGTTGCCTCATGCGGCGAGGACGGGGCCACCGGGCGCGGATCCACCTTGAGCGTATACGATGCGGTCGCCTCGCTGTAGTTGTCGCCGCCATCAGCCGCAGTGGCCGTGATGGTGGCTGTTCCGATGCCCACTAGCGTCACCTTGCCCGAGGAGGCATCAACCGTTGCGACCTTCTCGTTGCCGCTCTTATAGGTAACGTTGCCATATACCGTTGTCTGCGTAAGCACGTTGGTGAACGAGGCGTCGCCGAGGTACTTGGACACCTCGCCCTGGGCGTAGGAGATGACCTGCTGCGCCTTGGTGATGGTCACCTTGACATCCGCTGGCTGGGTAAGGGTGTAGTTGCCCGCACCTGCGCCGGTGAGCTTCACTCCCGTTACGGTCACAGTCTTGTCGGTGCCAACGCTGGCATCGGACATCTCGCCGCCAGCAGAAAGATCAAAGCCAACGTCGTCCCCATTAATCACGCCCTCCAGCGTGCCACCCGTAAGGGCAACGCTCGTCTTACCGTTATATGCGCGATCAACCCCGGTGACACCCGTGAGGGCAAGGGTCTTGGGGCTGACGCTCAGCGTAGCCTCGCTCGTCTCAGCTCCCTTGAGGTCCGAGCTTCCGCCGTAGGTTGCCTTAAGCTTGTAGCTACCAACGGGCAGCTTGGACACGTCGAGCGAGAGCTTGGCCTCACTCGTACCTGCCGACGAGTCAGTTGTGTAAGACACGGGGGCCTCGGCCGATGCAAGCTCCTTGCCGCCCGCATCGGTAACCGTAAGCCTCACCTTGTCGAGGTCAACGGATGTGACAGAGAGCGCACGGGTACCCGCCGGGGCCTTCTCAACCTGTACCGCAACCTCAAGGGCGCTCTCGCCGTAGGTTGCGCCGTAGGAGCCGGCGTCAAAGCTCACCTTGGAGTCTTCCCTGCTGTTAACCTTGGAGGCATCACCCACACTCATCGTTGAATTGCTCTCGCTAAAGGTGAGCGTATAGGTGCTCACCTGGCCGTCCGCGTCACTCAGGGCAACGGACCTGGCGCTCTTGGGAACGTACAGATACAGGTTGCCGTCCGCCGCATCCTCGCCGCTCAGTTGCGGGTGCAGCGCGGAGACGTTATAGGGAACGCCATTCACGGAGACGGAGGATACGGAACTCACGCTTGGCACCTTGGCAAGCACCAGTTCGTTGCCGGCGGCATCCTTAGGCGTCACCTTCATGCCACCGACACCATTTTTCGCCTCGCGAACCTTCACCGAGCCGCCGGTGATAACTATGTTTTGGTCCCTACTGCCGCCTATGTCGGACGTTTGCGTGGACCCGCCAACCGATGTAACGGTGCCACCGGATAGCTTGATGGTGTTACTCTGCCCTGACGTGTCTGAATTCCAGTACGTACCGCAGATACCTGGAGCGGAGGTCGGGAGCAAAGCGCGTGTTCCACCCAACGCCACGACAACACCGCCCGATATCTCAATGATCATGGGGCGCACTTCACCCGCGCTGTTGCCCCCACCTATTCCCGGGGCGGCATCGTACTGCTGCGAGCCTCCCTGAGCCTTTACGGTGCCGCCAGAGATTACGATGGAACCGCCGCCGGAATTGTTTCCGTTGGTGGAGCCATTCCCGATTCCGGCGTATGTTTTGCTCAAAGCGGTAACGCTACCGCCCGAAATAACAACACTCCCAAGCCTCCAGTTATCCGATCCGATTCCAGCTCCGGTTCCGGCGCCGCTTGCCGTAACGGTTCCACCGGAAACGAAGAGCGAAGATCCCCAGTTTACGCATATTCCAGCGCCGGAGACGCTCTCGGCCCTTACAGTGCCCCCGCTTATTTCCATGTTTCCGCTTGGGAGCCAAATTGCCTTCGCGGACGGACCAAGCTGCTGGGCAGTAACATCTGCAGCGCCCAAAATACGCAGATTGCCCATAACATTGGCTCCGCCAATCGCGGGACACCAGCCTTTGCTTGTTGCCGAAACAACGCCTCCAGAAATCACGATGTCGCCTTTGACGCCCTGATACGATGCCTCAAGATTGGTTCCCGCGCCAATTCCAGACGAGTTGCTAGAGACCCCTGTCTCCTTTTCGCACTTCACGTTCCCGCCAGATATGGCGATGGATCCTCCGGCATCCGCAGCCCCGCCACCAATGTTCGCTCCGTACCTCGAGCCATACGCAGTGACAGCTCCGCCAGTGATGGTGATCTTGCCGTCTCCTGCAACCGACGTATACCCGCCGCTGCCAATGCCTGCGCCGTTACCATTGCCGTCTTTGGTGCCACCAACCGCGCGCGCCTCAACCACGCCACCGTTGACGGTAATGTCGCCGGCGCTCGCCGACGAGCCTCCGCCGATGCCCGCACCGGCATAGCCCATGGCAGTCGCCTTCACCTTGCCTGCGTTGATGACAATATGCCCGCCGGTACCACCAGCGCCGCCACCGATGCCCGCGGCATGGCGGGCGTATTCGATAAAGGTTCCGTCCTCTTTTTTGTACTCATTCTCGGCGTGTCCTTGGCCTACGGCCACGACATTGCCACCATTGATGGTAATGGCGCCTGCGCTATGCCGCCTGTCGCCGCCGATGCCCGCGTAGCCATCAAGGATGCCGGCAAAGCCGTCTTCCGCCTTGCCTTCTACAGCTGCCGTGGAGGTGAGCTTGCCTACTTTGGCATTGCTTTCGGCTGACGAATCATTCTCATCGAACTTGGTTTGGGCATAAATGGTGAGGCTGCTGCCTTCGTTGACGGAGATGCCGCCCCACACAGTAAGGTCAGAAGAGTCCGCAAGAATGAGCTTTACGTCGCCCTTTACCGTAATGCGCTGGTTGTTATCTACTTTGCCAATGGTCAAAGTGCCATTTGAAACGTACCAGCCATCGGACCACTCAGTATCGTTAGCGCTAACCTCGCGAGCCGTTTCATTAAGGGTCTGGATAGCGCCCTTGTCATCAAGATACGTGATACCGCTAGAAGATTCTGTCGTATTTGTCAGCGAACCCGAGGGGGGGGTCTGGGTTGCCTCGCCCGAAGCGACGTCAACCGAGTCGGCCTCTGTCGCGAGCGCCGGCATCGAGATCAGCCCCATGCCCAGCACGGTTGTTGAAGCCAGGGTAGCGCCTAGCGCAAGCGCAGGGAGATACTGAGACTTCTTTCCACTCATAGTTCTTACCCAACTTTCATTTCTTGTGCGTTTAAGCCTGTTACCGGGAGCTTGTTTTGCTCCGCAAAACACAGGCGCAATAAACCCATCAAACCTTAGTCGCAAGAACGCGACCCAAAGAACCGTCGGGGATGGCCAGACAGACGCCCGCATTTCATGTACGCCATTCTAACCAAAACTCATCCACCCCACTATAGGAAATCACAAAGACACAGAGGGGCAACAAAGCCAGGGCATCAAAATAAAAAGGCCCCAGGCGAACCCGGAGCCTCCTCATATACATGGTGCGGGCGAAAGGACTTGAACCTTCATGGGGTTGCCCCCATACGGACCTGAACCGTACGCGTCTGCCAATTCCGCCACGCCCGCAGATGCAGGGTTCATAATACGCGCCCCAGGCGCACAACGCAAGCACTTTTTTCGCACGGGCAAAAATCCCCTCGCCGCGCCGCGCATCAAGCACCGCAAGCTCCCGCCCCACGCGCCGAGCGTCCCGGCGCAGCCGCGCGCCCACACGCGCCACACACGGCCCGGCGCGGGCGCTGGTAGAATGCGAGCATTCGCACAGGCACACGCAGCTGAAACGAGGACACGCCGTGCAACCTGCCGCCCCACATGAGCCGGGCTGGGAGCCAGCGCGCAACGCGCCGCTCACCCCGCAAGGCCAACCTGTCGCCGAGCCACACCTGCTGCTCGGCCGCTATCGCATCGTAGAAACGCGAGCTACGGGCGGCTTTGGCACGGTGCAGGTGTGCTGGGACATTCGCCTCCAGCGCCGCGTGGCCATCAAGTGCATGCCCCTCGCAACGGGCCCCAACACCACGGCGGCCACCTTGCAGGAGGCCCTCGACGAGGCGCGCATCACCTCGCGCCTCGCGCACCCCAACATCGTCACGGTGCACGACTTTGAGCTCGCCGGCACCACGGCCTACCTCATCATGGAATACGTTGACGGCCTCACGCTTGCCGAGCTCTTGGCACGCGTGGAGGGCGGCGTGCTCACCTACGACGAGTGCGCCCACCTGCTCAGCTGCCTGGCCAACGCCCTTGCCTATGCCCACGAAAACGGCGTCCTCCACCTCGACATCAAGCCCTCAAACGTCTTTATCGACGGCGCGGGCACCATCAAGCTCGGAGACTTTGGCATGGCGAGCCTGGCCTCGGCCGCGGGCTGGGAGGGCGCACGCGGAGGCACCGTGGGCTACATGCCACCCGAGCAGCTGCGCTGCGAGCTGGTGGACGAGCGCACCGACGTATTTGCGCTGGCCGTGGTGTGCTACCAGGCGCTCACCGGCATTTCGCCCTTTGCCGCCCCAGACGCCGAGCGCTCACTCAAGCTCATCGAGAAGCACGCCAAGCCCCTGGGCAAGATCGAGGCCGAGCTCGCCGGCCCCGTTACCGAGGGCATTGCCCGCGCGCTTGAGGCAGACCCCGGCATGCGCCCCGGAAGCACGGGCGAGTTCTGCGACTCGGTACTCCCGTTTTTGGGAGACGAGCGCGAGGGCAAGCGGTCGCTCGCCGACATCATGGCGCAGACCACGGGCGAGTGCGGCCCCAACGAGCAGGCTTGGCAACAGGCAGCCCACGTCTCCGCGCTCGAGCGCTGGCCGTGGCTGCCGCAGGCGCTCCTGCGCTCGAGCGGCGCGCTTGCTGCCGGCGCGCTCGCTGCGCGCGTTGCCACCCCCTTCGCAAGCGCCGTGGCCCAGCACATGGGCATCGACTCAACAGCGCAGCTCGCGGTGGGCATCGCTCTCGTGTGCGCTGGGGCGGGGGCGCTCTCACCGGCGGCAGGGGCCCTGCTCGCCGCAGGGCTCTTGCTCGCCACGACAGCGCTCGCCGGAGCGCACTCGGCATCGTTTTTGGTAACGATCCTCGGCTCCTTCGCGCTCGTGGCGTGGCGTCGCGGCGTGGCGCAGGGCGCGGGTCGCGGCTCGTCGCGCCGCCACCTCGCCTCCATCGCGCTTGCCGCGCCCTGCGCCCTGGCAGCCCCCAGCGCGGGCGCCGCGATCGCCGCAGCCACGCTCGCGCCCGCGCAGGCGGCCGCAACCGCGGCGCTAGGGGTGGCGCTCGAGACCACCTGCCACGCCGTATCTGCGGATAGCACGGGCGGTGAGCTCGCCCAGGCGCTTGCGTCATCGCTGCTCAGCACCCATACGCTCGCCCTTGCCGCAGGCGCGGGCATCGCTGCGGCGGCAGGGGCCGTCGCAGGCGCGCGACGCGGCACCACCGGACGCGTTGCCGCCCAAGGCCTCACCGCAACGCTTTTGGTTGCCGTTCAGGTTGCGCTCGTGCGAGTGGAGAATGCCGGTATATGGAGTTCCACCGAAGCGGCAAACGTTGCCGTTGCGCTAGTCTGTCTTGTACTTATGAGCATTGCCATTGTGACCCTTGGCAGCACGCCCAAGCCACGGGAGGATGAGTAGCGTGAACTTTCTCAACGTCTTTGAGCAGCGCGTAGGCGGTCTCTTTGGAGCCGGTGCCCGAGGGCTCAGCGCGCCCTTCTCGTTTAAGAAGCTCGCCAAGAAGGCGGCTCGCGAGATGGAGGCGGAGACCTTTGTCATCGACGGCGTAGACACGGCCCCCGGCCTGTTTACCATCCTCGTCTCGAGCGACGACGACCTCGCCATGCGCCCCCTCTACGCCGAGCTCACCCACGAAACGGCGCAGTTCATCGAGGGGCAGGCACAGAACAAGGGCTATGTGTTCGTGGGTAAGCCCGTGGTGCGCTTTATGGCAGACCCCTCCCTCAAGAGCGGGCGCTTCTCGGTGTTTGCCGAGAACGTGGACGCGCAGACCCTCAACCGCCTGCGTGAGGAGGAGGCCAAGTTCATCGGCGCCGAGTCCTCGATGGGGCTGGGTGGCGCCGCACGCCCCATGGCAGAGGCCGCGCAGGAGCGCGCCGCTGCGCCCGTGCCCAGCGCCGCCGCGGCCGGCATTCCCGCCGGGCCCATGCGCGTCTCCAACATGGCCGCCGAAGGCTTTGAGGCAGGCCTGGACGTGCTTCCGCAGGAGGCGGTCTTTGATGCCGAGGAGGCCGCCCGCGCAGGAGCGGCCCGCCAACAGCAAAACGTGCCCCTGGTGAGCGCGCGGGCGCGCACCGCGGCGGCCGGCGTAGCGCCCTCGCCCGCCCCGCAGCAGCCCCAGCAGCCGGCCTATGCCCCTGAGCAGCGCTTTATCTCGCGCGAGGACAGCATTCGCCAGCAGGCTCAGCAGGCCGCGCCCCAGCAGTACGCCCCCTCGCCCGAGCCGCCGGTGCGCCTTGCCGGCCAGGTGCCACCCGTCTCCATGCCCGACAATCCGCTTGATGCCCTGAGCGCCCCCGCAGCCGCGGGCATGGCCGCAGGCGCAGGCATGGCCGCCGCAGGCGCCGCCCCCGCGCGCATGCCGGGCGCACAGGCGGCCGCCGCCGTGCCCGCCACGGTGCGTGTGGCCTCGCCGGCTCCGGCTGCGCCCGCCGCAACCTGCCTGCTCATCGACCGCCAGAGCGGCCGCACCTACACCGCCACCGCCCCGCGCACCGTCATCGGCCGCGAGCGCACCCCCGGCGGCGTGGTACTCCACGACCCCAACGTCTCTCGCGCCCATGCCGAGCTCACCTACACCGGCTCGGAGTGGGTCATCCGCGACCTGCGCTCCACCAACGGCACGCTCGTCAACGACATCGACGTAGACTCGTGCGCCCTCAGGAGCGGCGACCTCATCACGCTGGGGCTTGTGACCCTCGAGTTCAGGGAGAGCTAGGATGATCGACCTTGTCCTGTTCATTGGCCGCGTCGCGCTGGTGATCTTGCTGTACCTCTTCCTGCTCGCCGTGACCCGCACGGGCATCGGCCTGGTGAAGGGGCAGCGCAAAGACCCCGCCATCTGGTGCGTTGACGTTGACAAGGGCCCGCGCTCGCTGCGTGGCCTGCACGTTGACATGCTCGGGCCAGTCATCGTTGGCCGCTCGCCCTCGAGCGACATCGTCATCTCCGAGCCGTTTGTCTCCTCCTCGCACGCGCGCTTTACCCTCCAGGGCCCGGCGCTCGTGCTGGAAGACCTCAACTCCACCAACGGCACGCTCGTGAACGGCCGCGCCATCGCCGAGGCCGTCACGCTGCGCGACGGCGACGAGATTCAGGTGGGCGACGTGGTCATGAGGGTGAGTCGCCGATGACCCAACCCCAAGACCAGGACTTTTCCCAAGAAGTACAGCCAGGCGAGCCTACGGGCTCGCTCTATGCCGAGGGTACGGCCATGCCGATACCCTCGGCGTCCGCGCACCCCGAGCCTGCGGCCCCCAATGAGCAAGCTTGGGACGAGGAAGCCGCGGGACTCATCGAGGATGATGCGACCCCGATGCCTGCAGAGGACACGTACGCCGTGGCGGAGCCAATAACGGCCGCACCGCAGCCGGCACAGCAGCCCATGTCGCAGCCGGCACAGCAGCCGGCACCCGCACCGCAGCCGGCACAGCAGCCGGCACAGCAGCCGGCGCCCGCAGCGCCCGCCATCGACCTCGCCGCGCGCCCCGACTCCACCATCGAGATTGGCTCCACCACGCGCCTCTCGTGGGCGGCCCGCACCGACGTGGGCCTCGTGCGAGGCCACAACGAGGACTCCTACCTCGTCAAAAGCCCGCTTTTTGGCGTGTGCGACGGCATGGGAGGCCACGCCGCCGGCGAGGTGGCAAGCGCGCTTGCGGTGCGCGCCATCTCCGAGCACGCCCCCGAGCACGCAGACGACCCGCTTCTGGGAGCTGCCGTGGAGGCGGCCAACGAGGCCGTGATTGACGGCGCGGCCACCGGCGTGGGCAAGCCCGGCATGGGCTGCACGGCAAGCGTGGCCATCATCGAGGACGCCCACATGGCCATCGCCCACGTGGGAGACTCGCGCATCTACCTCTTGCGCGCCGGCACCCTCGTGCGCCTCACCCACGACCACTCCTATGTGGAGGAGCTCGTGGACGCCGGGGAGATCACGGCAGACGAGGCGCGCGTGCACCCCTCGCGCTCCATCATCACGCGCGCGCTGGGCTCAGACCCCGACATGTACGCAGACCACTTCTCGCTCGACGTGGAGCGTGGCGACCGCATCATCGTCTGCTCAGACGGCCTCTCGTCCATGGTGCGCGACGGCGCCATCGAGGCGCTGGCAGTCTCGAGCGCCACGGCAGCAGACTGCACCGACGCCCTCGTTTCCGCCGCCCTTGCCGAGGGAGGCCACGACAACGTCACCGTCATCGTGGTGGACGTGGTGAGCGACGGGCGCGAGGAGGCCCGCCGGCGAGCCCTCATGCGCGGCGTGGTGGGGTGGCTCGCCGCCGTGATGGCCGTGGTGGCCGTGGTGGCCGTGGTGCTCGCCCTCATCGTCAACAACTCCTGGTATGTGGGCGCCTACGCCGGAAACGTGGGCATCTTCCGGGGGGTTCGCGGCAACATCTTGGGCATCGAGCTCTCGCATCTCGAGCGCACCACCGAGGTGGCGCTCACAGACCTGCCTGAGAGCACCCAGCACCAGCTCGCGGCAGGCATTGACGTGGCGAGCGAGGCCGAGGCAGAGGCCACCATCGAGGCCTACCAGGCGCAGATCGCAGACGAGCAGCAAAAGAAGAAGCTCGTGGCATCGGGCGCGCAGTCTGACAGCTCGGACGGCACCGTAGGAAGCGCCACCGGGGCATCGGGCCCCGAGGCGGCAACGCAAGACAGGGGAGGCGAGTAGCATGGCACATACCGCGGGCGTCTCAAGACGCACCACCGAGCTCTTGCTCCTGCTTGCGGGAGCCATTCCCGTGCTGCTCATCTACTCCATGTACGTAATCAATACGGGCACCGAGCTGAGCT
>Cebus_capucinus_imitator_PRJNA485217_SSR012__coassemble_965_pt1 | contig 18213 bp, 17 predicted proteins | sample Cebus_capucinus_imitator_PRJNA485217_SSR012__metabat2_high_PE_006 | metagenome-assembled genome bin Cebus_capucinus_imitator_PRJNA485217_SSR012 | reverse complement strand
CCACGGTCGCCGCCGCGGCCGCCAAAGCCGCCGCGCTCCTCGCGCTCGTCAACAAGGCCCATGGCCTGGAGCGACTCGTTCACCTTGTCGAGCAGGGCAAAAAGCTGCTCAAGCTCGTCGGAGGTGAGGCTCGGCACGAGATCCTCGCCCTTGTCGGCCTCGGCCTGGGCGCGCTCAACGGCGTCGGCATCGGCCATGACGACGACCTTGCGCATGTCGGGCTCGCCCTCGGGCTCAACGCGGGCCACGATGTCCTTGGCCTCGGCGTCGGCCAGGATGGCGTCGAGCTCGCGCAGGCGCATGCCCAGCAGGTCGGCAATCTCCTTCTGCTCCATCCTGGGCTTGAGCTGGAGGAGCTTCAGGGCACGCACGAGCGCGTTGGCCTTGTCGGCGCCCTCCTCGGCCTCGCGGCGCAGAGCGGTGCGGCGCATGCGCAGAAGGCGCGAGGCGTCGCAAACCTTATCCATCAGAAGCTCGTTGGTGTCCTTCTCGGCAGCCTCCTCGGGGGCAACGGCTACCTCAGCCTCAACGCCATCATTCTCGAGGTCGATGAGCTCCTCGTCCTCCACAAGCTCAACCTCCTCGACATTCTCGTTGTTGGTCACGTTCATCTCGTCGTTCTCAAACTCACTCATGGTGACTCCTTCTGTGGCAACTACGCTTGCCGGCGCTCTCGCGCTCCCGTGCCGGATTCTTCAACCCTGATCATCTGTGTCAAACGTCTTGGCCCTTCCGGGCGCCCGGCATCGAATTAGCAAGTTTAGCAGCACAAACGAAGCCCCTCTTCCGCACTTCCACATTCACCGGAAGTACGCAAGAGGGGCACGGCGGGGCGCCTCTGCCACGGAGCGCGGGCTTTCCAGGTGCCCCAGCCACCCAGTACGGGCTTTCCAGGTGCCCGAGATAGGGAGCGACAACCCCGACGCCGCGTGCTTGGGCACGCAAGGAGGGTTGGAGCCCCTAGATCGGGTACCTGGGAAGGCCGCGCAGGTCCGCTGACTCTACTGGCGGTAATAGGAGAAGAAATCTGCCAGATCCTCCATGCACTCGCGCAGGACGCCCATGCGCGGGAGGTATACCACGCGGAAGTGGTCGGGCTTGTCCCAGTTAAAGCCACCGCCTCGGGTGATGAGGATCTTCTTGTCGTGCAGCAGATCCAGGGCAAACTGCTCGTCGTCGGTGATGTTGAAGCGCTCCACGTCAATCTTGGGGAAGATGTAGAACGCCGCCTTGGGCTTCATGGCCGAGATGCCAGGGATGGCATTAAGTGCCTCGTACACATAGTCGCGCTGCTCGCACACGCGTCCGCCGGGCACCACGTAGCTCTTGACGCTCTGGTGGCCCCACATGGCCGTCTGCACGATGGACTGCGCCGGAACATTGGAGCACAGACGCATGTTGGAGAGCATGTTGACGCCAAGGATAAAGTCGCGCATGCAGCGCTTGTTGCCCGAGAAGATCATCCAGCCGATGCGGTAGCCGGCGATCATGTGGCTCTTGGAGAGGCCGGAGAAGGTGACGCACGGGAGGTCGGGGGCAAGGCTTGCGATGGAGACGTGCTCAAGGCCGTCCATGACCAGGCGGTCGTAGATCTCGTCGGAGAAGATCATGAGCTGGTGCTCGCGCGCCACCTCAACGATCTCCTCGAGCACCTCGCGAGGATACAGGGCGCCCGTGGGGTTGTTGGGGTTGATGATGACGATGGCCTTGGTGCGCGGGGTCACCTTGGCGCGAATGTCGGCGATGTCGGGGTTCCACTCGGCCTGCTCGTCGCAGAGATAGTGCACGGGGGTGCCGCCGGCGAGCGTGGCGCAGGCCGTCCACAGCGGGTAGTCGGGGCTCGGGATGAGGATCTCGTCGCCGGTGTCGAGCAGGGCGTGCATGCACAGCTGGATGAGCTCGGAGACGCCGTTGCCGGTGTAGATGGTGTCCATGTCAACGTTGGGGAGGCCCTTGATCTGCGCGTACTGCATGATGGCCTTGCGCGCGGAGAACAGGCCGCGAGACTCGGAGTAGCCCTCGCACTCGGTGAGCTGCTGGCGCATGTCCTTTACCACCTCGTCAGGGGTGCGGAAGCCAAACGGCGCCGGGTTACCGATGTTGAGCTTGAGGATGCGCTCGCCCTCGGCCTCCATACGCGCCGCCTCGTCAACCACGGGGCCGCGCACATCGTAGAGCACGTTCTCGAGCTTGGTGGACTTGGTGAACTGGCGCATGGGAGCTCTCCTTTGCGAGGTGGTGTCTTGGTCTTGGAGCGTGGGGGCTTGCGGTGTGGCTACGCGCTGGAAGGCTGGCGGTGCTGCGGGGTTGCGCCCGCTCGCGGACGCCGAGGCCTCGCTTTGAACGAACGCGCTCGCCGCGGCGGAAGCCTCGCTGCGGGATTCCGCTGCCTGACGCGCGCTTGCCGCCGGTGGCGTTTGCGCGCCCTCGCCCACAAGCCACGCCTCGGGAACGCCGAGGATGCGCGACAAGAGCTCAAGCACCGCTGGCCGGGGCAGGGTCTTGCCGCTCACGTATTGGCTCACCTGGCTTTTGCCGAGCTTGCCACCGAGCTCACCTGCCGCCGCGATGAGATCTGCCTGCTTGAGGTTCCTCGCAGCCATGCCCTCGCGCAGGCGCTGCGCAAAAAGCCGTCTGGCGTCCATGTCCTCCATACCCACCTCCATCTGCGCGTATGTCTGCTGCACAAGGAGCGAAGAGCACACGTCTCTGCTTGCCCTCGCGAACCACGTGCCCGCATCAGTTCAATTTGTTGGCTTAAATTGAACTTACCAATACGCGTGAGTTCAATTTACGGAAGACTATAGCACCATTGTCATACAAATGAATTGAACTTACAGAAAAAGCCGGCCGCATTCCTTGAGCGTACGGAATGCGGCCGGCCTGCAGCTCTTATTCTGCTGGGGCGCGTTCAAAACGCCGCGCCCCGGCTCCGCCTCACAAACTGTGGTGCATTGCGCGCGCCACGCTACAGCGCGCCTGGCGCTACACGAGCCGGCCTGCGCAGTGGTCAACGCCGTGCTGCACGATCTCGGCCAGCCAGCCAGAGAGCTTCACGGTGCGCGACACGAGGTTGCCACCCACCAGGGCGTCGTACTTCACGCGGATGAGCTGGAAGCGGCGCACGTCGGTATTGGCCTCAAGCGAGAGGCAGCCCTCAGTGGCCATGTACGGGGCCATGCTCGCGATGATCTTGGGGTTAAACATGACCTTGATGCCCTTCTCGGCCTGATAGGCAATGACGGCCTTGGTGGAGCCGATCTGGTTCGCGGCGAGGCAGACGCAATCGTCAAGCGACTCCATGGTGTCGATCAGATCCTGCGCAACCTCGGCGTCCTCAGCCGTTGCCACCTCGGCGGGCTTGCTCAGGAATTCCTCGTCCTTCACGATGTCCTTGATCACGTTGGGTACCCTTCACTCGTTCATTGCTGCATGGAGCCTACGATAGTACCCCAGCAGGGCCCCACGCGCATAGCACGAGCGCAGGGCACACGTTCCCCGCACGACCCGGCGAGTGCATGGGCGCCGTGGTCCAGGCGCCGCGACATGCGGGCCTTGCCCCTCCTTCACGGCCTGCGCCTCGCCGCACCCCTCGCACGCATCCTTCCCACCCCCGTGCGCATGCGCACCCGCACGCACGCATGCCCCGCCTATACCGCCAAGCGCATCGTGCCGCTATAGGCACCGCCCAATCCCATCACGTCATGGAGAAAGCTGAGGAAATAGCTCTCGTGCCTCCCTCGCAAAAGCGCTGTTGGCGCCTCGTGGCCACAGCTGCCCAAAGGCACGGGGGCGCGGTCGTACAGCATGGTGAGCCCCACATGGAGCCACTCTCCCTCCACCCGGGCAATGCGCATAGAGAGCGTACCCTCGTTCCATGTGCTCTTTCGACAGGCCACAGGCGCCCGAACCACGCGCTCGCGACCGTCACGCAAGTCTCTTAGCAGCATCTTTCCAGAAACGGTGTCTTTGTCGCGGATGGCAAAGCGCGAGAAGCGATGCGTCTGCGCCACCTGACGCAGACGCCTCACCCGCTCCTCGGGCTCCGTCGATGCGAAATCTGCCACAAAGCGCTCCACGGGGGTCATGCCATTGCCCAAGTCAAACTCAAACAAGAACCACTCGGTAAAGGAGAGGTTCATCTGTTCAACCTCAAAAGGGTCGGCAACGTCTGAGTAGCAAACGAGCGGCATCACCGCCTCCTCGTACTCGTCTTGCGCGCGCGCAAAGTAGTCAGTCCCGCGCCGTCCCCAGCACTCGAAGACGCGCCGAAGATCATCATTGACGTCATCGTATCGCCCCATGGCAGCTCCTTTGCCCTTACGCCATAGCACCCCAAGGGCGAGGGAGCCTTGCGCTCCCCTCGCCCCGGTCTAGCCCAAGCGTATGGGCAACAAGCCCTATAACCTGCGAGTTTTCTCAGTTTGTCCGGCAGAATCTAACACGCAGCCCTGCGCAATCTAACAGGTTTTGGGCTTTTGCGTGCCTCAGGCTGCCACCGCCAAGGCTGAAAAGTCGCCTCTGTGCAGCCAGCGGGTTGAGCGCCCCAATGCAGATTTGCACCATGAAAAGGGCTACCCTCAGACAGCCCTTTTGAAGCATCTCCACCAAGCCACCACATGTAAGGCTCGGCGCATGGGTTCAGCGCGCGCACGGCTAGGCGCGCGGCACCACAATGCAGTCGTAGCGCACGGCCTTGCCCGCAACCGAGTGGCTTGGCTTTACGCCCGCAAGGTGCGGACCCTTCACGGGGCGCTTCACCACAACCTTGCGTGGGCGGGCTGCCACAGCGCAACGCAGCAGCTCTTCCTGGTTGTCACACGGAGGCTCCAGGTAGTGCAACAGCTGGAACTTCTTCTTCACCGCAGCGCTCTTGCTCCGCTCGGGGAACATCGGGTCGAGGTACACCACATCGGGAGCCTCGCCAAGCTCAGCGAGCACCTCGGTGCTGTCGCGCGCCACGAGCGTCATGCGTGCCGCAAGCGGCGCCAGCTCGGGATGCGCGGCGGCACGGCGCAGGGCGTCTGCCAAGAGGGCCGCGATGGTCTGGTTGCTCTCGCACAGGGTCACGTCAAAGCCCGCAGCAGCGAGCAACAGCGAGTCCTCACCCAAGCCTGCTGTCGCGTCAACGCAGGTAGGAGCGTCAACGCCGCGCACGCGCGCCGCCTTCACCAACAGCTCGCGACCCAGGCGGTCGTGCCTCAAGCGAGGAAGCATCTGCGTAAAGTCGCAGCGAAGCTCCATGCCCGAGCCCACGAGCGCAAGCCCCTCAGCCGTCTCCACCAGCTGCGGCGCTCCCTCCGCACCAGGCGTCTCCGCTTCACGCATGCCCTTCGCCATTGCCACCCTTTCGCCTCATACACCACTCGTGCCTCGTGCCATCGGCTCTCTATCGTAACAGGCACCACAAACATGCATAAGCAAGCCAACAGCTCACGCACACGGCGCAAGCCATCTACCGGGCACCAAAGACCCTTGTTGTATCAAAACGCCGAGTTTTGGCATTCTAGCGACGTTCTGGCTGAGCACGCCGCCATCATTGGCTTACAAACTCCCAGCTAAATCGATTATTTCATTATTGATGATATTATAGGTCTCTTGTCTTACCCCGTTTTTTTGCCAAAAGTCGGCACTTTGATGCAGCGCAATCCCGCTCGCTCCGATAGATGCTTCGGGACATTAATAGCGCACTAGATTTCGTACGCAATGCAAGGCGCCTGTCCCACAAACACCCTGCCCCAGAAGAGGCGAAGGAGCCATCTACCCGCGTGCTATGCATCCACCTCGCCCAGCGCCTTCTCGAGCGCGGCAAGGTCATCCGCGTTGGGGTGCGCGAGCGCCTGATCATAGTTGTCAAGGAAGAGCTGCGCGCGAGCCGCCTCGGTGCTGCCGGGCTCGGCCGCGGCAAGCATTGCCTCGTAGCGGGCACGCACGGCAGCCGGCATCTTGCCCTGACACATAAAGGTGCCCACAAGCTCGCAGCTCTCGTGCAGGCTAGCCCCAATGCGCGCAAGCACCTGCCCAAAATAGGCCTCTGAGGCACCAAACCCGCAGGTCCCAAAGAGAAACACGCGCTTGTCCCGCAACGCCTCGAGAAAGGCACGCGCCTCCTCCGCCGCACCCCCCTTGTCGGTCCACGTGCCCACAAAGACAACGTCGGCAGCAAGTGCCTCGGCGGGGGCTGCCTTTGGATCGCCAGCGTAGGCGCACCCCTCCTCGCCCAAGGTCTCGCAGATATGCCGAGCCAGCAGCTCGGTATTGCCCGTCTTGCTCGCGCATACAACGGCATACGTCATAGCGGCTTCCCCTTTCGCAGCAACTGTCCCCCGCATTATGACGCATTGCGCGGCAGGCAACGTGGGGCCATCCGCCGCAGGGACGCGGGCCCCTCGTCGCATCACCGGCTGGCTACGACAGGGCAAGGGCCCCTCGCCGCGTCACGGCAGTCCACCGCCGATGCGGGCCCCTCGCCGCGCCACGGCAGTCCACCGCCGATGCGGGCCCCTCGTCGCGTCGCGGCCATCCTCCGGCATTCCCGATTGTCAGCATCCTCTCGCCGCACGCACCAGCACAAGAAAGCGATACGGCAACGGCCCGCCAGCGAACCCGGAGCTGTCCGCAGCAAACCGAACGGGCATAATGGTAGACAACGCAAAACTCACCTCAGAAAGCGAGGCACCATGAAGCCCCACCAGACCGTCCGCACGCGCAGGCGCGCCATTGTGCTCGCCCTTACCTCCCTGCTTGTTGTTGGCTCGCTCTCGGGCTTTGCATGGTTTGACCGCCTCTTGCGCGACATCACCGGCCACCTCGTGGGCAACGCCTTCACCATCAGCGTTGTGGACAACTACGGCACGCAGGTGACCTCCGTTCACGGAAGCAAGGTAGACGTAAAGGCCGAGAGCACCGACGAGGAAGGCAACGCCAACTCGTCCGTCTTGCGCATCACTTCCGACGGCCACGACATCACGCAGGTGGGCAACACCGTGATCTTCGCCGAGGACGGACTCTCGCCCGTTCAGGACTTTTCGCTGCCTGAGAGCATTGAGACCGGCGGCGACGGCACCATCACCCTGCTCGACCGCAACATCAACAAGCTCAAGAACTTCATTGGTTCCGAGAAGACCGTGGTCGTGTCTTCGCAGATGGGTATCCCCATTGCCGTGTACCAAGGCAACAACGTGGGTTACGAGGTACCGGAAGACCTGCCCAAGATGACCAAGATCACCATCGACGGCAAGGCGCTCTACATCCACCGCGCCAACTACGTCATTATGGACACCGCAGCGCTCAGCTAGCGGCATCACGCGCGCTCCCCGCACAAGCCGCTTCACAAGGCCACCGCAACGAACAAGGCCCGCAGCCCAGCATCATGCGAAGCTGCGGGCCTTGGCCTTGAGGCTACTCGAACTCGATGGTGCCGCAGGGCTTGGGCGTGAGACCGTACAGCACACGGCAGACGCCCGGCACCTCGCCGGCCCGCGGTCGCCGGACTTCTTGAGCGGCGCCCAGCCGTTCTTTTTGCGTTGCTTTTGCCCGAGGGGGCTTGGGGCCGAGGCGCTTCGCCACAATATGGCGCGGAAGAATTCGCCGAGCTTGGCCGCCGCGGGCATCTAGCCACAGCATCGCCGCCCGCTCGCGCCCGTCGCACGTCACCCGGAGCCCCCATGCACGCACGCCTGCCCAAGAACTTTGTCCTCGAAGAGCGCATGGAGCGCCATGCCGACGCCCTTGAGGTTGCCCCTCGCATCTACCAGGGCCTCTGGGCGCAGGCCTGCGCTCCCGCAGGCGGCGCGCCATTTGGTTCCGTCAAGCTCGACCTGGGCTGCGGCAAGGGCTGCTACCTCGTAGAATGCGCGCGCCAAGAGCCCGACACGCTGTGGATCGGCGTAGACTCCGAGCCCGTGTGCGCCGTGTATGCGGCCCAGGCCGTGCTTGAGTCTGGCGTGCGCAACGCCGTCATCGTTCCCGGCCGCGCCGACAACCTCGCAAGCTTTGTCGCGCCCAGCGAGCTGGCCGCGCTCCACATCAACTTCCCCACGCCGTTTCCCCAGAAGAAGCGCGCAGCCGGCCGCGTTACCAACCTCGAGCGCCTGCTTGAGTACCGCGAGTTGCTTGCCCCCGGAGCCGCGCTCACGCTGCGCACAGACAGCCAGCCGCTCTTTGACTTCTCCGTGCGCCAGCTTGCCGGCGCCGGCTATGACACGGTGTGGGCGAGCGACGACACGCGCCGCGACCATCCCGAGATTCCCGACAGCGAGTACGAGCGCAAGCTCTCGGCCGAGGGTGCAACCGTGTATGGCATTCGCGCCACGGTGGGCGCCATGCCCAGCGAGCAGCAGCTTGCCGCAGCGCGCGAGCTGCCCCAGAGCCTCTTTGACTACCTGCCGGAGAACCTCTTTGAGGGAGACTACATCCCCCACGGCATGAGCTATGCCATTACCGTCATGCGTAACCGTCGCGCCAACGCCGAGCTGCGCGCAGCGTCTCGCGCAAAGTAAGGCAAGGCAACCCGTCGCCGCAGCTAGACGCCAAGCCCAAAGCCGCTGCCAGCGCGACACCTCACGCAAAGTAAGGCACAGGAGCAACCCGGCGCCGTGACTCAGCGCAGCGGCCCGCTTGGGCCCCGGGCCAAACGGGCAGCCCGCAAGCTCGCCAAAAAAGGACGGCCCGCAGATGCAAGCCGTCCCCACTCGGCAGCCAGGCTGCCGCATATGCTGCTGCACTCAGGCTTAGCCGAAGTAACGCTTGAGCAGGCCAGCGAAGGCCTTGCCGTGACGGGCCTCGTCACGAGCCATCTCGTGGACGGTGTCGTGAATGGCGTCCAGGCCGGCGGCCTTGGCGCGCTTGGCGAGGTCGGTCTTGCCGGCGGTAGCGCCGTTCTCGGCCTCAACACGCATCTCGAGGTTCTTCTTGGTGGAGTCGGTCACGACCTCGCCCAGGAGCTCGGCGAACTTGGCGGCGTGCTCGGCCTCCTCGTAAGCGGCCTTCTCCCAGTACAAGCCGATCTCGGGGTAGCCCTCGCGGTGAGCAACGCGAGCCATGGCCAGGTACATGCCCACCTCGGAGCACTCGCCCTCGAAATTGGCGCGGAGGTCCATGATGATGTCCTCAGAGACGCCCTCGAGCTTGCCAACGCCCACAACGTGCTCGGCGGCCCAGGTCATGTCGCCAGACTGCTTGGTGAAGCGGTCGCCAGAAACGCCACACTGGGGGCACTTGAAATCGGCGGGCAGCTCCTCGCCGTCGAACTCCTCAACGTAACCGCAAACGGGGCAAACAAACTTCATGATGCTCTCCCTTGTTCGAAGCTGCGACGCACCAACCCGTGCGGGCCCTCTCCGGCGCGTCGCGTATGGACGTCTGTTAGAGTGCGCCACTCCAGAAGATTTGTGGCCGCCAAGATGGCAATTCTCAAAAACCCCACGGTAAGTAGCGTATTGCTAACTTTTTAGGACTCGGTCTCATACCTACTAAAGACGAGAAGAGCCCCAGCTCGGCCGGCAAAAACGCGCTCTCGAGGCGCTCCGTCAGCGCCCGCGCATGCACATGGCGTCTTGCCGTCCGCGCAAGCACACGGCGTCTTGCCGTCCGCGCCGCGCGCCCGGAACGATGAGCTCGACCCTACCCGCAGAAGCGCGGATCGGCGGCAAAGGGCTCCTTGCAAAGCACCGCCTCGGCGGCAGCCTTGTAGTCCTCGACCTTGCGTGCCTTGCGCACGGCCCGGTGCACGGCCATCGGGTTGGCAAAGGAGCTCTTGGCGTAGAACCACCACTCCTTCATGCGCCACACGGCATTGTTGCCCATCTCCGCCACATACGCCCCAAACAGCGCGTCGTGGAAGCGGCGCAGCTCTTCGCGCGTGGCGGCGGCACCGCCCGCGAGCATGCGCGCCAGCGCCGGGTTTGCCACAAGCCCACGGCCAAGCATCACGTGACGCGTCTCGGGATAGGCCGCAAGCAGCGCCTCCATGTTTGCCGGCGCAAAGATGTCGCCGTTGTACGCCACGGGAAACGGGGCACGGGCGAGCGTCTCGCCATAGGGCTCCCAGCGGGGCTTGCCCCGGTAGGCATCCTTTTGCACGCGCGGATGCACGATGAGCTCCGCCAGCGGGAGACGGCAGTATAGCTCGAGGATCTGCTCGTACTCGTCGTCCGAGGCAAGGCCGAGGCGCGTCTTCACCGAGACGGGAATGGGCGAACGCTCGCACACGTCCGCCAAAAAGGACTCGAGGCCCTCGAGGTTCCCCAGAAAGCCCGAGCCCCGCCCCTTGGCAACGACCGTTCCCGAGGGACACCCCAGGTTGAGGTTCACCTCGTCATAGCCCATCTCGGCGAGCTGCTGCGCCGCCCATACAAACTCGTCGGCATCCTTGGTGAGCAGCTGCGGGATCACCGCGAGCCCCTGGTTTGCCTGCGGGTCGAGCTCCTTGCGTGCTCGCGAGCCAAATGCGCAGCCCACGCGCGGCGGGGCGATGAAGGGCGTGTAGTAGCGGCTCAGCGCGCCAAAGCAGTCTGCGTGCACGCGGCGAAACACGTGCCCCGTAACCCCCTCCATGGGGGCGAGCGATACGATCATCCAAAAACCTTTGCCACTAGCCAGCGAATCACTGGCAGATTGTCACCCATGCGCACGCCCCCGCGCAAGGCGGCTCCGGGCGAGGCGCGTGCCCAGGGCCCGGCGTCTCCGCGCAGGGCGTCCCGGCGCAAGGCGGCTCCGGGCGAGGCGCGGGGCGCGCGCGGCGCTAGTCGCGGAGCACCTCGCCCAAAAAGTCCTCGTCATAGGGCAGCGCGTCGCTCACCTGCCATGGGGCGTTCGTGGCGATGACGAGGTAGTTGTCCTCCACGGCAAAGGGGTCGTCGTCACAGGGCACCACGTACACATGGGCAAACGCCTCGGCAAAGGTGGCCACTACGCTGCGCAGAAAGCTCACGTCCTCGCCGGCGTCCTCGGAGACCACGTTCATGAGCACAAGGCCATCGAGCACAAGGCAGGCGCGGGCAGCGCGCGCCGCCTCAACGGTCGCAAGGGCGCGCACGGGCTCTGAGCCGGAGAACGCGTCGAGCACAATGGCGTCGTAGCGAGCCACGCTCTGCGCGCAAGCATCCGCGGCCGCAAGCTCGCGGGCCCGCGTCTCGAGAAACGCGCGCCCGTCGCCCTCGATGCTGTGCAGGCACCCCGGCCAGCGCCCGCACGCCTCGTCCACAAAGAACCAGCGCCGTGCCGCGCGCGTCACCTCGGGGTCGAGCTCCACCACGTCAAGCGTCACCTCAGCCGGGCGCGTTGCCAGCACGTGCTTGGGCCAGGCATAACCGCCCCCGCCCACCATAAGCACGCGCCGCGTATCGGGACGCACAGAAAACGCGTGGTCAAAGGCACGATAGTATGAGAACACCGGCTCCATGCGGCGCTCGTCGAGGTAGGTGGCGCTTTGGTACACGCCGCCGGTTTGCAGCACGCGTACACGCGAGCCATCCCCCGCGCGCACCTGGCGCACCAGCCCCCAACCGTCCATAAGCCTCACCGGCCTCGGCAGCCAGCTCGGCCAGTGGTCGCTTCCCATACCTTGCCCCTCACTCACGCGCTTCTCCTACCTATATGTATATGGTGCCGAGGGTATGCAATGCCGAGGAATCGCCCGCCCACCAAGGTAGTTCCGCGCCACGCGCCTCACCCCCAAGCGGCTTCGCGCCACTCAGCAGCACCACACCCAACATCAAGCCACCTCTACAGATGCGCTTCCTCGTACTCCTTGGTTACGTCCATGAGCGCTTGGAAGATCTTCTGCACCGACGTGCGATAGTCGGGGTTCTGCACGCGCTCGCCCACGCGCTCGAGGATGAGCTTCTCACGCTCGGCATCGTACACGGGAAGGCCGTTTTCACGCTTGTAGCGTGTCACCTCAACCACCGCGTCCATACGGCGCTCAATGAGCGGCACGAGCTCGGTGTTTACCTCGTCGATGATGCTGCGAGCCTCTGCAAGATCCATGGCCTTCTCCCCTCATAGTAAGCTAGTCGCACCTGCGACCCCATCGCCAGCTTAGCCCACACCCAAGCTATCGATACAATCAGGTTTGCAAACGACGCTCATAGGCCCACCCGATGCAAGCGCCGCCACCCCGCCCGCCACGCGCAGGCGCCCGCGCGCGCAGACGCGACGGGCCCGCACGCGACAGACCCACGCCCGCGCGCCGCGCACAGGCGCCGCCCGCCACGCGCGCAAGCGTCCGCCCACACGCCGCGCCCGCCCGCACGCTCCCCTGCGAAAGGAACACCATGCCCAAGCCAAAGATCCGCATCATCGCCACCGGCGGCACCATCGCGAGCGCCGAGGCAGCAGGCGGCTTGGCGCCGCAGCTCACAGGTGCCGAGCTTGCGGCCTTTGTGCCCCAGGCATCGGAGCTGGCGGAGCTCGACATTGTGCAGCCCATGAATATCGACAGCACAAATATGCATCCCGAGAACTGGCGGCGCATCGCCGACGCCATTCTCGAGCGCTACGACGACTACGACGGCTTTGTGGTGCTCCACGGCACCGACACCATGGCCTACACCGCCGCCGCCCTCTCCTACCTCATCCAGGACAGCCCGCGCCCCATCGTGCTCACCGGCTCTCAGCAGCCCATGGGCAGCCCCTTCACCGACGCGCGGCTCAACCTTTACCAGAGCGTGCTCTATGCCGCAGACCCCGCCTCGCGCGACGTGGCCGTGGTGTTTGGCGGCAAGGTCATCGCCGGCACGCGCGCCCGCAAGCAGCGCACCATGAGCTTTAACGCGTTCACGAGCGTCAACTACCCCGACCTCGCGCTTATTCGCAACGACAAGATCATTCGCACGGCGCCGGAGCCGGCCACGCGCGCCCGCGGCCAGGAGCCGGCGGCCAGCTTGGCCGAGCCGAGCGCCCACGCCGTGGCCAGCCCGCTGCACCTCACCAGCCGCCTCAACGAGCGCGTCATCGTGCTCAAGCTCACGCCCGGCGTCTCGGCGCGCACGCTTGACCTGCTGCGCCACGACTACGACGCCATCATTCTCGAGACCTTTGGAATCGGCGGCATCCCCGACACCCTGCGCAACGCCATCTTTGCCTGGGTGGACAGCGGCCGCACCCTCGTGGTGACCACGCAGGTGCCCGAGGAGGGCCTTGACCTTGGCGTGTACGAGGTGGGACGCCCCTATTCTGAGCACCCCGCCATCTTGCAGGGGGCAGACATGACCTGCGAGGCCCTCGTGGCCAAGACCATGTGGGCGCTGGGGCAAACGAGCGACCCCGCCAAGATACGCGAGTTGTTCTTGCGCCCCGTGAACCACGACCGGCTCCCAGCGTAAGGCGAGCACCCTCCGCGCCGCCTGCGCGCGCCCGCCGTGCCGCCCGCACGCGCCGCGCCTCGCGCCACACCGCACGCGCCGCCCCGCGCCCGCCCCTCGCCGCACCGCCCGCCGCGCCCGCGCGCAGGCCCAAAAACACCGTAACTATTCGATAAAAGCCCCGCAATATGCATGGCTAGCAGCTAGAATACTGAACCACGTATCACCTGCGGGAACAAGCTCGCATGCAGAGCCCTGCCGCCGAGGCCTCCCGCTCAAGCAAAGGGGGACCTATGTATCACTATTCGAGGCGCCAGTTCTGCGGCGGCGCCCTGGGTGGCCTGGCAACCGTTGCCCTCGCCGCCTGCGGCTCCAACAACAATGCCGCCACCACCGAGGCCGCCGGCACCGGCAGCGACGCCACGTTCAAGATCGGTGTGCTGCAGCTCACCGAGCACGCGGCGCTCGACGCCTCCAACAAGGGCTTCGTGGCCGCGCTCGAGGAGAGCGGCCTCTCCTACACCATCGACCAGCAAAACGCCCAGGGCGACCAGAGCGCCTGCAACACCATCGCCTCCAAGCTCGTGGGCGACGGCGACGATCTCATCCTCGCCATCGGCACCCCGGCCGCCCAGGCAGCCGCCGGCGCCACCACCGAGATCCCCATCGTGGCCACCGCCATCACCGACTTCGCCAGCTCGGGCCTCGTGGCCAGCAACGACGCCCCCGGCGGCAACCTCACCGGCAGCTCCGACCTCACGCCCGTTGCAGACCAGATCAAGCTGCTCCACGAGGTGCTGCCTGAGGCCAAGACCGTGGCTCTGCTCTACTGCTCCGCCGAGAGCAACTCCGCCATCCAGGTTGAGATGGCCGAGGACGAGCTCGACGCGCTCGGCCTCGCGCACGAGCGCTACACCGTCTCGAGCTCCAACGAGATCCAGCAGGTGGTGGAGAGCATGGTGGGCAAGGTAGACGCCATCTACGCCCCCACCGACAACGTGATTGCCGCCGGCATGGCCACCGTCTCCATGGTTGCCAACGAGAACAAGATCCCCACCGTGGTTGGCTGCGACACCATGGCCGAGGATGGCGGTATGCTGAGCTACTCCATCAACTACGAGGATCTGGGCAAGAAGGCCGGCGAGATGGCCGTCAAGATCCTCAAGGGCGAGGCCAAGCCCCAAGACATGCCCATCGAGACGCTCTCCGTCTCCGAGTGCAAGCTCATCGTCAACTCCGCCACGGCCGAGGCCTGCGGCGTGGACATCTCCAGCATCAACGCCGACGTCACCGTCTAGGAAGGACGTTCATGAACAACTCCACCATCTCCCGCCGCTCGTTCATCACGGGCGCGGGTGCCACGCTAGCGGGCCTGGGCCTTGCCGCCTGCGGCGGCAACGCATCCGGCGGCAACGCCTCCACCTCGGGCGAGGACAGCTACAAGATCGGCGTGCTGCAGCTCACCGAGCACGCTGCCCTCGACGCCGCCAACAAGGGCTTTGTGGCCGCGCTCGACGAGAGCGGCATCTCCTACAGCGCAGACCAGCAGAACGCCCAGAACGACCAGAGCATCTGCCAGACCATCGCCTCCAAGCTCGTGAACGACGGAGACGACCTCATCCTCGCCATTGCCACGCCCGCGGCACAGGCCGTGGCCGGCGCCACCACCGAGATCCCCATCGTGGCCACCGCCATCACCGACTTCGCGGCCTCTGGCCTCGTGGCGGCAAACGACGCCCCCGGCGGCAACGTCACCGGCACCTCAGACCTCAACCCCGTGGCCGAGCAGATCGACCTCATCTCCAAGGTGGCGCCCGAGGCTGCCACCGTGGGCCTGCTCTACTGCACGGCCGAGGCCAACTCCCTCATCCAGGTTGAACTCGCCGAGGCAGAGCTCGACAAGCTCGGCCTTTCGCACGACCGCTACACCGTCTCAAGCTCCAACGAGATCCAGTCGGTGACCGAGTCCATGGTGGGCAAGGTAGACGTCATCTACACCCCCACCGACAACGTCATCGCCTCGGGCATCTCCACCGTGGTGCAGATCGCCAATGAGAAGAAGGTGCCCACCATCTGCGGCGAGGAGGCCCACGTCATCGCCGGCGGCCTCATCTCCTACAGCGTGGACTACGAGGCGCTCGGCCACAAGGCGGGCGAGATGGCCGTGAAGATCCTCAAGGGCGAGGACGAGCCGGCCAACATGCCCATCGAGGCGCTCTCCGTCTCGGAGTGCAAGCTCATCGCCAACAAGACCACGGCGGAGCTTCTCGGCGTTGACCTTTCTCAGTTCGACGGCATTGAGACAGTAGAGTAAACTAGCTGATTTAGGCTCACGTTTTGTGAGGTCGGGCTCGTGCGAGACGCGGGCCCGACCTCTTGCGTATCCCAGGAAGGAAAGGTCATGCTACTTGCTCTGCAAGGGGCCGTCTCGCAGGGTATCCTGTGGGGCATCTTGGTCCTCGGTGTCTTCATCACCTTTAGGCTGCTCGACATCCCCGACATGACGGTGGACGGCAGCTTTGCCCTCGGCGGCTGCGTTGCCGCCACGCTCATGGTGAGCGCGGGCGTCAACCCGGTGCTCGCCATTGCGGCAGCCACGGCGGCAGGCGCCCTTGCCGGCCTCGTAACGGGCATCCTCACCACGGTGTTTGAGATTCCCGCCATTCTCTCGGGCATTCTCACCCAAATCAGCCTGTGGTCCATCAACCTGCGCATCATGGGCAAGTCCAACACGCCCCTGCTCAACAGCGACACCATCTTCAGCACGGTGTCCGGGCTCACCGGCCTCCCCCAGAGCACCGTCTCCACCATCATGGGCCTCATCATCGCCGTGGTGATCATTGCGGTGCTGTACTGGTTCTTTGGCACCGAGATTGGCTCGGCCCTTCGCGCCACGGGCAACAACGAGGACATGATCCGCGCGCTCGGCGTTAACACCAACACCACCAAGATCATCGCCCTCACGCTCTCCAACGCGCTCGTGGGCCTCTCGGGCGGCCTCATCTGCCAGAGCCAGAAGTACGCAGACATCGGCATGGGCACGGGCGCCATCGTCATTGGCCTTGCCGCCATCGTCATCGGCGAGGTGCTGGGCCGCCTCACCCCCGGCAAGCTCACGAGCTTCTCGAGCCGCCTCATCTCGGTGGTTGTGGGCTCGGTGGTCTACTTCCTCATCCGCGCCATCGTGCTGCAGCTGGGCATGGACGCCAACGACATGAAGCTGCTCTCCGCCATCATCGTGGCCGTTGCGCTGTGCGTCCCCGTTGTGTGGGAGCGTTACCAGCGCCGCCGCTCGTACTCGAAGGGAGGCGAGGAGTAATGCTCAAACTCACCAACGTGCGCAAGACCTTCAACAAGGGCACCGTTACCGAGAAGCGCGCCCTCACCGGCGTGAACCTTACCCTCGAAGACGGCGACTTTGTCACCGTGATTGGCGGCAACGGCGCCGGCAAGTCCACGCTGCTCAACATGATTGCCGGCGTGTACCCGCTCGATTCTGGCACCGTGGAGCTCGACGGCGTGGATATGTCGCGCATGAGCGAGCCCGCCCGCGCCAAGTACCTGGGCCGCGTGTTCCAAGACACCATGCGTGGCACGGCAGCCGATATGCAGATTGTGGAGAACCTCGCCCTCGCCAAGCGTCGCGGCCTGCACCGCGGGCTTGCCTGGGGTGTCACCAAGGAGGAGCAGGGCGAGTACCCGGCGCTGCTTGCCGAGCTTGACCTGGGACTCGAGAGCCGCATGACCGCCAAGGTGGGCCTGCTCTCGGGCGGCCAGCGCCAGGCGCTTACCCTGCTTATGGCCACGCTCACCAACCCCAAGCTGCTCCTTTTGGACGAGCACACCGCAGCACTTGACCCCAAGACGGCCAAGAAGGTGCTCGACCTTACGGAGAAGATCGTGGCCGAGCGCCACCTCTCCACGCTCATGGTGACCCACAACATGAATGATGCCATCCGCCTGGGCAACCGCCTCATCATGATGCATGAGGGCAACGTCATCTACGACGTTCGCGACGAGGAGAAGCGCGCCCTTACCGTGGCAGACCTGCTCCAGAAGTTTGAGGAGGTCTCTGGCGGCGAGCTCGCCAACGACCGCATGCTGCTGAGCTAGCGGCCCGCAACGGGCGACACAGCGCGGCAGGCGCGGCGCGGCAGCGCGGCGCGGATGCAGCCCACGGCCCAACAGCGCAGCCCACGGCGCGGCGCGGCGCAGACAACAAAGCCCCGACCAGCAAAGGGAGCCTCGGCCACAGGCCCGAGGCTCCCTTTTTCATGCCCCGCCTGGCACGAATACGCCACCAAGAAGCACCCTTGGTCAACCAGGTGCGGCGCGGACGCAGCAGGCAGTGCCCTTGGCCCGTTGCCTGCGAAACGAGCGCTCCCTCCATTACCCAAGCCGCCGCAGTTCAGGTTTTTGAGGTCATAATCTTCGGCGACGGTCAACCTCGAGCCCTGCACCGGGCAGCCCAGCGTATGGCTGCATCAAAAGCCCGACTTTTGGCTTTTTTCTCGGCGTTTAATGGGGCCTCCCGACTATGGCCCGCGAGACCCCTTTGCAAACCCACAGGTAGATTGAATATCAATTACGCAATCGTTTATTACCTGCCTCAAACAGCCCTTATATTTGCCAAAAGTCGGCACTTTGATGCAGGGAAGAAATCCTCGCTCCGCTAGATGCGTTGCCAGCCTCTGGCACCGGCCGGCAGACAGCGCACAGACAGCGGACCGCAGACAGCGGACCGTATCGCTCGTCTGCCGGCTGGCTGCCCCGCCACGCAGACAGCGGACCGTATCGCTCGTCTGCCGGCTGGCTGCCCCGCCACGCACCTGCTGCTCGCACGCGACCGGAACTACATCCCGACCCCAGCCAGCACTAAGCTCGCCGACATTACCTTGGAGGGCCG
>Cebus_capucinus_imitator_PRJNA485217_SSR012__coassemble_955_pt1 | contig 20355 bp, 18 predicted proteins | sample Cebus_capucinus_imitator_PRJNA485217_SSR012__metabat2_high_PE_006 | metagenome-assembled genome bin Cebus_capucinus_imitator_PRJNA485217_SSR012 | reverse complement strand
CGCGCAAGCCGCTCCGCGCCGCCCGCCATTTGCTACAATCCCAACCAACCGAAGCCCCCGTTGCGCCCCCAGGCGTGATGGGGGCTTATGTCTTTGGTCGATACCCTGCTCGAGCTGGGATGGCCCACGCGTTGCCTGGGCTGCGACGAGCCGGGCGAGCTTCTGTGCGAGGGCTGCCGCGAGCGCCTGCCCTGGATCTGCCAGCGCTGGGCCTGCCCCAACTGCGGCGCCCCCTTTGGCTGGCTTGCCTGCACCGAGTGCGCTGCCGCCCAAGGCGAGCTCTGGGAAACGCGGGCCTGCGTGGCGGCGCTGCCGCTGGCGGGCGCGGCGCGCCGGCTCGTGGTGGGCTACAAGGATGCGGGCGAGCGGCGTGTGGCGGGCGTGTTGGCGGCGCTCATGGCCACGGCGCTCGACGAGGCGGCCTCGTGGCCCGCCGCAGACGGCGCGGCGCGCTTCTGCGCAGACGAGGTGGACGCGGTGTGCTTTGTGCCGGCCACGGCCGCGGCCTTCAGGCGGCGCGGCTTTGACCACATGGAGCCGGTGGCGAGCGGCCTTGCGAGCGCCTTTGGCCTGCCGCTGCACGACTGTCTCGCCCGCCCCCGTGCCCTCGACCAGCGAAGGCTCGGCAAGTCTGAGCGCGCGAGCAACGCGGCGGGCTCCTTCGAGCTGGTGGGTGACGTCTCGGGGCTTGCGCTTTTGCTCGCAGACGACGTGATAACAACGGGCGCCTCGCTGCGCGCTGCGGCATCGGCGCTGCTTGCGCATGGTGCCGAGTCGGTCACGGCCTGCTCGGTGGCGCGCACCTGGTAGGGGAGCGCGAGCGCCTGCCGGCCCCGCGGAGCGTGCTTGCCGCTCCGGCTGGGGTGGCAGCTCCGCTCGCTCGGGCGTGCTTCGCGGGCCCATCGTCCATCGTGGCGCGCACTGTCCGCTCAAACGCACGCTTCGCGGGCTCCTCGCCCGTCGCGGCACCACGCGGCTCGCCCCGGGCGCAGGTGCGCGGCCGTCCTCTATCAGCCGTTGCCACAAATACCCACATCGAGCTGCTATAATGCATCAGTCTCATTCAGGTCTGTGGTTGCGGAGGGGTGAGTCAGCACAGGCGCGCGGCGGTCAAGAGCACCGGCGCCCCCTTGGCTGTCTCGGCGGCTTGTCCGCGCGCCTCTCCAAGTCCATGCCAGACGAGGGCAAAGGGATCCACGTAAGCGCTCCTGTGCTCAGGCGCGCGAGCATGGCTCGTCCTAGGAGTAAGCCGTACCGTCCGTACACACTGAGGAGCAACCTGCTCCGCGGGCGAGAGGGCCAGTAGTGGCGGGCGCCGCGGCGTCCAAAGCAACCGTCCCGGTACGCGAGTGTGGGGTCAAATACCAGGTCAGCTGAACGAGACACCTGGCAAACCACAGGCGGCACGCGTCGCCTGCGCACGTAAAGGCTAGTGAGGAGAGCCCGATGAAGCGTTTTCGCATGCCCGTCCGCGTTGCGGGGGCAGCGCTTGTGAGCGCCTTTGCCCTGTCTATGACGGGGTGCGCAAACCCGGTGGCTACGGTTCAGCGTACGCTCGCCACGCCCTCGGTGGCAACGGCGCTCGAGCAGCTCAGGAGCTCGCACGCCTCGCAGATTGCCTCCTCGGCGCTCAAGAAGGCCGGCACGCTTACCGTGGGCCTCAACACCAACTCCTCGGCACCCATGGCGCTCAGCGCCCAAGACGGCACCGCCCAGGGCTTTGACGTTGACGTGGCCTATGCCCTGGCCGATAACCTCGGTCTTTCGGTGGAGTTTGTCTCGGTGGACAACGCGAGCTCCGCCGGTGTCACCTGTGACGTCGTGATGGGGGCGTCCACCTCGGGCTCCGATGCCTCGCCAGTGGGCTCGTACGCGCAGAGCGCCACGGCCTTCTTTGGCAAGGCGAGCACCGCCGCGAGCGCCGCCGCGGGCACCACGGGCGCGGCCACGTCCACCACGGCCACGTCGGCGAGCGCCTCCTCAAACGTCACCACGGCTCGCCTCACCACCGCAGCCCTCGCGGGCAAGACGGTGGGCGTGCAGGAGGGCTCTGCCTCCCAGCAGCTGCTCGAGCGCTCCAACATCGACGCCGAGCAAAAGACCTTCTCCAACCTCAACGAGGCGTTTGAGGCGCTCGCGGCGGGCACGGTAGACTACGTGCTGTGCTCGGCCACCACGGGCGCCTACCTCAGCGGCGCCTACACGGACCTTGCCTGCCTAGGCACCATCGATGTCCCCCAGGCCGTGGGCGTGGCGCTCGGCACCTCCTCCCAAGAGGTGCAACGAGCCGTGAGCACCTCCATAAACGACCTGGTAAGCACCGGCGTCATCGATGTCATTCGCGGCAAGTGGATGGCGGGGCTGGGCGAGATCAACGCAACCTCCCAGATTGCTGGCGTGACGCTGAGCTCGGCTGTCGTTGACGCCCCCGCCGAGGCTACCGAGACCGGCGAGGGCGTCTCGGGCATCCAGGACGGCTCCACCGCAGGCAGCAACGCCGTGGACATCTACGGCTAAACGTGAAGATACTAATCGGCGAGCGGTCAATCTTGATTTCGCGGCAGGCAAGGCGTCATCTTTGGGTACCAGTGCAGTACAGGCAACGTTGCTAGCAATCGCGGCGAGGCCGGAGGATGTACGTTAGGTTCGATGGACGGAGGCACTATGGACGTCAAGGTATCCGGTCGCAAGGTTACGGTCACCGAGTCTCTGCACGAGTATGTCGAGGAAAAGATCGGCGGGGCGCTCAAGGTATTCTCGATCGAGCCCATGTCGTGCGATGTCGTCCTTCGCGTTGAGAAGAACCGCTCCAACCCCGAGGGTGCCGTCTGCGAGGTTACGGTGCGCGTGCGTGACAGCGTGGTGCGCGTGGAGTCGAGCGACCCAGACATGTACGCCGCCATCGACATTGCGGCAGACAAGGTGACCCGCCAGCTACGCAAGTTCAAGACGCGCGTCATCGACCGTCGCCAGCGCGCCCAGGGCCTGCCCGTGGAGCCCATGCCGGCAGACCTGGCCTCGCTCATCGTAGAGGAGCCGGAGGAGGAGCCCGACGAGCTCGTGCGCGAGAAGGTCATCGACCTGCCGCCCATGACCGAGGAGGAGGCCCTCGTCCAGACCGACCTTCTGGGTCACGACTTCTACGTGTTCACCAACGCCACCACCGGCCTCACCAACGTCATTTACCACCGCAAGGACGGTGGCTACGGAATCATCAAGCCCAAGATCGAGGAGATCGATGAGTAACGAGCAAGTCATAGAGAGCAACGTCGAGGCCGCGGGTCCGGAAGGGCCCGCGGCCCTCGCGGCTCAAGACAGCGCGCAGGCAGCCATTGCCCGCGAGGTCTCGGCGAGCTATCGCCGCGGCGGCCAGTGCCGCGTCATCGTTGACTCGTGCGCAGACTTTGCGCCCGAGGTTGCCCGTGCCCTGGGCGTGGAGGTGGTGAGCTTCCCGTTTGTGATGTCAGACGGCGAGCACGCCGACGACCTGTGGCAGTCAATGGAGCCGCACGAGTTCTACGAGCGCATGCGTGCCGGCGAGCACGTCACCACCTCTGCGGTCACGCCCGGCCACTACCTCGAGGTCTTTGAGCGCGCGGCTGCCTCAGGCGTGCCTGCCGTGTACCTCGCCTTCACGCGCGGGCTTTCCTCGAGCGTGGACGCGGCGCGCACGGCCGCCCAGATGGTGATGGACGCACACCCCGGCTACGAGCTCTACGTGGTGGACAACCTCTGCCCGAGTGCCGCGGCCGAGCTTTTGGCCATCGAGGCCGTGCGCCTTGCGGGCAACAGCCTTACGGCCAAGGAGCTCGCGGAGTGGGCCGAGGAGGCCCGCTTCTTCATCCAGGGCTACTTCACGCTGGATTCCTTTGACGCCCTGGCGCGCGGCGGGCGCATCCCGCCGGCGGCGGCGCAGGTGGGCGGCAAGCTTGACATCAAGCCCGAGCTCTCCTACGACCTGAGGGGGGCGCTTACCCTGCGTGGCATGTGCCGTGGCCGCAAGAAGGCCCTGCGCGCCATCCTCGCCGAGTTCAAGGAGAACTACATCGGCTCAGACGGCGTGGTGACACACATGCCTGTGGGCATCGTCTCGGCAGATGCCGAGAAGGACGCCCGCTGGCTCGCAGATCAGATCCGCAAGGAGCCGGGCTGCGCAGACATCCCCATCATCTTCAGCTCCGTCTCGCCGGTCATCGGCGCGCACGTGGGGCCGGGCATGGTGGCCTGCGTGTTTTGGGGCAAGGACCGCCGCGAGTCCCTCTCGTTTACCGACCGCATCGCCCGCAAGGTTCGTGGCGCCAAATAGGCAAAAGCGCCCTTGCGAACCTGCGCCGCCCCCTCGGCCGCATACGCGCCTAACGGGCAAAGGCGCAGCTACAACCCAACGTTAAGATGCCGCAGGCGCACGCCTGCGGCATGCGTGTTTACAAGAAAGGACGTTCATGAGCGACAAGACCCTCAAGGTTGCCTTCATCGGAACGGGCATCATGGGAGCCCCCATCGCCGGCCACATCCTCGACGCAGGCTATGACCTCACTGTGTACAACCGCACCAAGGCCAAGGCAGACGCCCTGGTTGCGCGCGGCGCCCACTGGGCCGAGAGCGCATCTGCCGCCGCTGCCGAGGCAGACGTGGTGTTCACCATGCTCGGGTACCCGCAAGACGTCGAGGAGGTCTACCTCGCCACGGACGGCCTCGTGCGCACGGCCAAGAAGGGCGCCTGGCTCATCGACCTCACCACCTCCTCCCCGCAGCTTGCCCGCGACATCCACGAGGCGGCCGAGGTTGAGGACAAGCACGCCTTTGACTGCCCCGTCACCGGCGGCGAGGCGGGCGCCATCGCCGGCAACCTCACCCTCATCATCGGTGCCACCAAGGAGGAGGCGGCTCCGGTGGAGGAGCTGCTCAAGACCTTTGGCGAGAGGCTCTTCTACTTTGACGGCGCCGGCAAGGGCCAGACGGGCAAGCTCTGCAACCAGACTTCGCTTGCTGCCTGCATGGTAGGCATGGCAGACGCCCTGGCGCTTGCCGAGCAGGCCGGCCTTGACCGCGAGCGCATGCTCGAGATGGTGGGAACCGGCATGGGCTCCTCCCGCGCCCTCACCGACCTCGCACCCAAGGCGGTTGCCGGCGACTGGAAGCCCGGCTTTTTGGTGGAGCACTTCCGCAAGGACATCAGGCTTGCCATCGAGCAGTCCGAGGAGCTTGAGATTACCCTGCCTGGCTGCGAGACGGCCTTCACGCTCTACGACATGCTCTGCCAGATTGGCGGCGAGCGCCTGGGCACCCAGGCGATCGCCCTGCTCTATGCCGAGCAGGCAGACGCCGTGGCGGCGGGCCTCGACTGGAGCCAGCTCGACGCCGAGGGCTTTGAGGACGAGGGCTGCGGCTGCGGCTGCGGCGAGCACGGCGGCTGCGGCTGCGGCGGCCACGGCCACGACCACGACCACGGCGAGGGCCACGAGTGCTGCGGCGGCCACGGCCACGACCACGGCGAGGGCCACGAGTGCTGCGGTGGCCACGGCCACGGCGGCTGCGGCTGCGGCGAGGAGTAGCGCGTGGGAGACGGGTTTGCCCTCACCATCGTGAGCATCCTGTTCGCGGCCCTGGGCATCGTCTTGGGCTTTCACGCGGGCGAGGAGGCGGGGGCCCGCTGCGCCAACAACGCGGGCTACGCGGTGGCCAACCTTGTGGCCTTTGTGCTCGGCTCGCTCTTGTTTGCCGTGGTGTGGGCAACGGGCTATATCGTAGTGGGCACGCTCGCCATCGGTGCCATCGCGGGTGCCATCGCCGGCCTCAAGTTTGGCTATGGCGAGAGCGTGGGGCCGTGGAAGTTCGTCGATCGCTTCACCACCTCGGGCGCGCGCAAGCCGCGCGATGTGGGCAAGAAGGGGCGTCGCCGCCGGTAGGGGGCGCGCTCTGCTAGTAGGAAGAAGAGGTTTTTGCATATGAGTGATACCACCAACGCCAGGATCGGCAGCCGCTTTGGCGCCGGCGAGATTACCATGCTCGGCCGCCTGTGCGACGAGCTCGCCGGCGCGAGCCGCAGCATGCGCCAAAAGGCAGCCCACGAGCTTGCCGAGCGCGTCAAGATCGACCCTGCCTCCGTTGCCGCCGAGTCCGACAAGGTGATTCCCGCCCTCATCGACGCCCTGTTCCGCCCCGAGGCACAGACCCGCTGGGAGTCGCTCGACGCCCTGAGCGCGCTGGTGGATGCCTGCCCCGATGCCGTGCTCGAGGCCTACGAGGGCGCCGAGGCGTCGCTGTTTGACGAGGGCTCCTCCACGGTGCACGTTGCGGCCTTCCGCCTGCTCGCCAAGCTGGGCGCCCATGCCCCCGAGCTCTCCGACAGGGTGTGGCCGCTGCTCGACGAGGCCATCCAGTGCTTCCACGGCGACATGGGCTACCGCGACATGCTGGCCACCCTGCTCGAGTTTGTGCGTGGCAACATCTCCGAGGACACCAAGCACGCGCTCGCCGCGCGCGTGGCCTTTGACGCCGAGAACGGCCGTGGCTATGTGAAGGTGCGCTCGGCCGAGATCATCGCTGCGGTGAAGGGGGAGTAGCCATGGATCGCAACGCTCATATCCCAGCCACCAAGCGCTCGTTTGCCGGGAGCACGGCGGCCGTCATGGCTGCCGTGGCCGTGGTGGCACTCGCCATCGGCCTTGCCGTGGGCCACTTTGTGCTGGGCGGCTCGGGCACCTCGGCGGCCTTCGCCGGCAAGACCTCCGTGGCCGAGGGAGACCTCGACCGTGCCATCGCCACCTTCACCTACGACGGCAAGACGGAAGACATCACGGTGCGCGAGGCAATTGAGTCGCAGGTGGAGCTCGACCAGGCCAAGAACGAGGACGGCACCTACACGCTGCCCTCGGCAGACGCGGCGCTCTCGGTGGCGCGCAACCGTATCTGCACGCGAGTGGCGCAGGACAAAGGCATCAGCGTCTCCGACGACGAGCTCTCCGAGTACGCCTCCAAGGTGACGGGCCTCTCCGACATCGCCACCATCGCAGACCGCTACCAGCTCACCGAAGACCAGGCCAAGGAGATCGTGCGCGAGAGCGCGCTCATGTACAAGCTCAAGCAAGACGTGGTGAGCACCGACGCCGGCGAGGCGCCCACGGCTCCCGAGACTCCGGCCGAGGGCACCGAGGACGAGGCCAACGCCACCTATGGCGCCTACATCGTGGCGCTTTTGGGTGACGAGTGGGACGGCGCCAACAACACCTGGGCGCGCCAGGACGGCCCCTACTACGCCGCGCTCTCGAGCGAGTCGTTCTCGGCAGACTCCGCCACCTATGCGCAGGCGCAGAAGGCCTACTATGTGGCCTACCAGCAGTACAGCACCAACTCGAGCACCGCGAGCTCGGAGTGGACCAACTACGTGAACGGCCTGCTCTCCAGCGCGAGCATCAGGCTCTACACGCTGGGCAGCTAAGTGGACGCCATTGTCAGCAGATGCTTGTTGGGCGAGCGTTGCCGCTATGACGGCGACGCTCGCCCTTCTCGTTGCGTGCAGGGGCTCGTGGAGCGCGTGCGCGTGGCCGGCGGGCGCGTTGCGTGCGTGTGCCCCGAGGTGGAAGGCGGCCTGCCCTGCCCGCGACCGCCTGCCGAGCGCCGAGGTGGGCGCGTGGTGGCACGCACGGGCGCAGACGTGACGGAGGCCTACGAACGCGGCGCGCGCCTTGCGCTCATGCGCGCCGCCGATTTGTCGGCACCGCTCGCCGTCCTTAAGGCGAAGAGCCCCGCCTGCGGCTCGCGCGAGGTCTACGATGGCACTTTCACAGGCAAGCTCAGGCGGGGCTCGGGTGTTGCCGCCGAGCTTCTGCAGAGGGAGGGGATCGTTGTGGTAGACGAAACTGTGGTCGAGGGCGCGCGTGCAAGCGTGGAGCATCCCGTTGCCATCGTGCTGGGGAGCGGTCTGGGTGCCTTGGCTGGGCTCGTGAAGCCCGTGCGCCGCATTCCGTATTCTGAGATTGACGGCTTTCCCGCGCATGCGCAGCCGGTGGCGGGCCACCGCTTTGAGGTGATGGTGGGCACGCTCGACGAGGTGCCCGTGGTGGTGTATCCGGGCCGCGTGCACCTGTACCAGGGCTACACGCCCGCGCAGGTGAGCGCGCTTGTGCGCCACGCACACAAGCTGGGCTGCAAGGACATCGTCTTTGCCTGTTCCACGGGCGCCGTGGCGGGCAAGGCCCACGTGGGCCTGGGCGTGGTGAGCGACCACATCAACCTCACCGGCACCAACCCGCTCATCGAGCGCGAGGATCTCTCGCAGGTGGAGTCTCCCTTTGTGGAGATGAGCGACACCTACAGCCCCTACCTGCGCAAGCTCGCCCTTGAGGTGGCGGCCGAGCAGGGCGTGGAGCTGCAGGAGGGCGTCTATGCCGGCCAGCTCGGCCCGAGCTTTGAGACGGCTGCCGAGGTGGCCATGCTCGGCGTATTGGGCGCCTCGTTTGCGGGCATGTCCTTGGTGTGCGAGGCCATCATGGCGCACGCCCTGGGCATGAACGTGCTGGGGCTCACCCTGGCGGCCAACATGGCCGGCGAGGCGGGCGTGACGCACGAGAGCGTGCTCGAGGTGGCGCACAGCTACGAGGACGATTTTGCGAAGATCGTCCGCGGCGTGCTGGGGTATCTCAAGTAGCAAGGAGTGCCAAAAAGCCGCAAATTGATACTTGCGCGGCGAGGGGTGCATCCGTTATAGTTTGTATCCGCTGCCGGACGTATACGTTCGGCCACCACATGGAGATGCCAGCTTAGCTCAGTTGGTAGAGCACCGCTCTCGTAAAGCGGGGGTCACCAGTTCAAGTCTGGTAGCTGGCTCCAGTGACGTTTTCAGGCCAGAGGCGCGAGTCTCTGGCCTGTTTTTGTATGGCGAGGTGGCGCGCGGAGTTGCGTGCGCGGCTTGCTGGCGAGGCCGTGCGTGCGGGCGATGCCGTGCGTGCGGGCGATGCCGTGCGTGCGTAGGGCGAGGCCGTGCGCGGCATTCCTCGCACGACGTTGTGGCGAGGGGGCTGGCGTGTGCGGGCTTCTGGCCAAGTGGGTAAAGGAGAGGGTTCATGGCACGTCCCAAAAACGTTAGGTGTGCGCTCTTTGACTTTGACGGCGTAGTGGTGAACTCCGAGCCGGTTGCGGCGCGCCGCAACATGGGCGTGATGGCGCGCCTGGGGGCTCCGGCCACCTATGAGGAGTGCCTCGCCATGGCTGGCTGCAGCGGCGAGCGCGAGGTGCCGGAGCTGCTTGCCAAGTACGGATCCACCTGCACCTTCGAAGACTTCCTCGCCCTGCACAATGACCCCGCGACAGACGTGATCTATCTCGAGCCGGCGCTCGAGGTGTACGAGGGGCTCCGCGAGCTCTTGGCACGCCTGCGTGCGCAGGGCGTGCGCCTGGGGCTCGTCTCCACCACCCGCTCGGCACAGGTCCTGCAGGGGCTCAACCGCTTTGGGCTCGTGAGCGCCTTTGACATCATTGTCACCGGCGACATGGTGAGCAATCGCAAGCCCCATCCCGAGCCCTACCTGCGTGGCATGGAGCTTCTGAGGGCCGAGCCTGCCCACACCGTCATCTTTGAGGACTCGCCCGCGGGCTTGGCCGCGGCCAGGGCCTCGGGTGCCTACGTGTTTGGCGTGCGTTGCTCTGAGGTGCCTCAGCGCATCGAGGCGGCAGACGAGTTTGTGGACAGCTACGTGGGCTTTGACCCGCTTGCGCCGGCGGGCGAGGGCGCGAGCGAGCAGGGCACTGGGGCTGCCGGCGGCGCTGTCACGGCAACCGCTGCGTCCGGCGATGCCGCCGCCAGCGCCACCGCCGAGGTGGGCGCATGAGGGCGGAGGTCTTGGACGCCCCGTGGTTCAACAAGCTGCTGATTGTGGCCTGTGCGCTTGCCTGGGGCTTCTCGTTCTTTGTGATGAAGGACGTCACGGCGGTGTTCCCCGTGTTCTTCCTGCTGCTCATCCGCTTTGGCTTTGCGAGCGTCCTTATGCTGGTGGTGTTTTGGCGTCGCATCCGCGCCAACCTCAATCGCGAGGTTATCAAGACGGGCGTGGTGCTCGGCGTGTTCTATGGCTTGGGCTACGTGTTCCAGACCTTTGGCATCGTCTACACCACGCCGGGTAAAAACGCCTTTCTCACGGGCGTGTACTGCGTGCTCGTGCCCTTTTGTGCCTGGGCTCTGGGGCGTGGCCGGCCCAAGCGCGTGAGTATGATCGCGGCCGTGGTGAGCCTTATGGGCATGGGGCTGGTGGTGCTCGACAATGGCCTGCCGCTCAACATCGGAGACCTGCTGACGCTCGTTGGCTCGGTGTTCTATGCGCTCGAGATGGTCATCGTGGCCTCCGAGGGCCGCGACAAGGACGTGTGGGCGCTCACCTTTTGGCAGTTCGTGACCATCGCGGCCATCGTGGCGGCAGGCAGCCTGCTTACCGAGGTGCCGCCTGCTGCCGGGGTGTACACCACGAGCAACGTGGTCTCACTCGCGTTTCTCGTAGTGGCGTGCTCGTTTGGCGCGCTTGCCCTTATCAACTACGGGCTCACCAAGGTTGACCCGGCCGCAGGATCGCTGCTGAGCTCGCTCGAGAGCCCCTCGGGCGTGGCCTTCTCCGTGGCCTTTGGCTACGAGGCGCTCACGCCCAAGCTGCTTGCGGGCTTTGCGCTCATCTTCTGCGGCATCGTGTTTTCAGAGGTGGGCGAGAAGCTCATCGAAGCGCTCCCTGACTTGGGGCGGCATAAGTAACGTGCTGGCGGCGGGCCGTGTGCTCGCCGCCTTTTGCCATCTCGCCGGCCGGGGCGTGGCATGTAGCGGGGATCGGGGTCACTTTGCTTCGCAAAGTCCCTCAGCCCCTCGCCCCACTACATGCCACGCCCCGGCCTACGGTGTTCCAGTCGTTTGCGTGCGCCCGCCGCTCACATCCCTCCGCGCCGCGTGGGGGAGCGCTCGATTCGCGGGGTTGAGGGCGTGCGCGTGATTGTGTGCTTGCTGTTCGCGCATTAGCGCAGCGCCTTTGCGAAGGCTACGAGCTCGGCTACGTCGGCTTCGGTGGTGGCCCAGGAGCAGACGAAGCGGATGACGCGGCGGTCTCCGGGGAGGGTGTAGAAGGTCTCGCAGCCGCATGCCTGCTCGAGGGCGCGGGCCTCCTCGTCGCTCACCACAAAGAACTGCTGGTTGGACGTGGACTCGCCATAGGGCTCAAAGCCGGCCTCCACGAGCTCGCGGCGCAGCTGGGCGGCCATGGCGTTGGCGTGGCGGGCGAGCTGCCAAAAGAGCTCCTCGCCCTCCTCGCACGTCCAGGGCGTGCCGTCTGCGGCCACGCCCTCGCGGGCAAACGCGCGCTCAAACTGCACGCCAAGCAGGTAGCCCTTGGCCAAGAGGCCGCAGCGCTCCTTCTGCAAGAACGGGAACGCCTCGCGCAGGCGCTCGGCATGCGCGGTGTGGCCGCAGATGACCACGGCCTCGCCCATGGCAAGCCCGCACTTGGTGCCGCCGAGGTAGAAGGCGTCCACGCGGCTCGCGATGTGGCGCAGGCTGAGGTCGTTGCCCTCGGAGGTGAGGGCGCTGCCCAGGCGCGCGCCGTCGAGGAAGATGCCCAGGCCCCGCTCGCGCGCCCAGTCGCAGATGGCGTCAAAGCGCTCGTGCGTCCACACGCCGCCCTTCTCGGTGGCGTTGGTGATGTAGATGGCGCCGGGCAGGGTCATGTGGCGGCCGCAGGAGTTCTGGAACTGCCACACGGCCTCGGCGGCCTCGGGTGTGAGGAAGCCGTCCGTGTCGGTGGTGGCGAGCACGGTGCGGCCGCAGGCACCCAGGGCACCCGTCTCGTGCACGTTGATGTGCGCGTCGGGCGTGCAGATCACGCCCTCCCAGTCGCGCAAAAGGCCGTTGAGGCAGATGACGTTGGCGCTCGTGCCGCCAATGCAAAACTCCACCATGGCGTCGTCCTGGCCGCACATGGCCCGAATGAGCTCGCGGGCGTGCTCGCAGTGCGCGTCGCCCTCCTCGGTATAGCCGGCGCTTTGCTCGGCGGCAATCGCCACAAGCGCCTCCACGATCTGGGGCGCGGCAAACTCGGAGTAGTCGTTTCTGAACAGGCGCATGGGCCCTCCTTGGGTCTTTGGTGAGGTATGCCGCTTGCAACGGCGCTGCGCCGGCGCGGCATCACGGGCTATACTAATACGGTTTGAGATTGATTGTGCGGGCGCATGCGCGCGGAGCGGCGGGGTTGCCACGAGGCGCCCTGCGAGCGGTGCGTGCGCCCAAAACGCTAGGACGTGCCCGAGGGCACGCCGGGAGAGGACAGCTCTATGGCAAACAAGGCTGAGGGTACCGAGGACCTGTTTGGCGCGCGCATGCGTGCCTGGGAGCGCATGCAGGCCGTGGCGCGCGAGACGTTTGCGCCCTATGGCTTTGCGGCCATCGAGACGCCTGCCATGGAGCAGGTGGCCACCTTCGTCCACGGCATTGGCGAGTCCACCGACGTGGTGCGCAAGGAGATGTTCCGCGTGTTCTCCGGCGGCGTGCTCGAGCGCATCTTTGCCGCGGGCGGCGAGGGTGGCCTCAAGCCCAAGCAGCGCCTGGCCATGCGCCCCGAGGGCACGGCCGGCGTGGTGCGCGCCGCGGTGGAGAATAACTTCGTGCCGCAGGGTGGCGCCCCGGTTAAGCTCTGGTATGCCGAGCCGATGTTTCGCGGCGAGCGCCCGCAGAAGGGCCGCCTGCGCCAGTTCCACCAGGTGGGCATCGAGTGGCTGGGCGCGCCCGACGCCGCCGCAGACGCAGAAGTCATCATCATTCTCATGGACTTCTTCGCCTCGCTCGGCATTGACCCGGCGCACCTGCACCTCGCCATCAACAGCATGGGCGACGCCGCCTGCCGTCCGGCCTATCGCGCCAGCGTGCGCCAGTTCATCCTCGACCATGCCGAGGAGATGTGCGACGAGTGCCGCGAGCGCGCCGAGCTCAACCCGCTGCGTGCCTTTGACTGCAAGAACGCCCACTGCCGCGAGGTCATGGCCACAGCGCCCCTTGCCCACGACAACCTCTGCGAGGAGTGCGCGGCCCACTACGAGCAGGTGAAGCGCTACCTCGACGAGGCGGGCGTCTCCTATACCGAGGACCCGACGCTCGTGCGCGGCCTCGACTACTACACCCGCACCGTCTTTGAGGTTGCCTACACGCCCGACCCGGCCATTGGCGCCATTGGCGGCGGCGGCCGCTACGACGGCCTCATGGAGCTCGAGGGCGGCAAGCCTACGCCGGGCCTGGGCTTTGCCGTGGGCTTTGAGCGCATCATGCTTGCGCTCGAGGCCGAGGGCGTGAACCTGGGCGGCGAGGAGCCGGGCTGCGTGTATGTGGCCGCCACCGAGCCGAGCCTGCGCGGGGCCGTGTTCTCCTGCACGCTCGCGCTTCGTCGCGCGCACATCCGCACCGAGGCCGACTACCAGGGCCGCTCGCTCAAGGCCCAGTTTAAGCAGGCCGACAAGCTCAGGGCCGAGCTCTGCGTGGTTTTGGGCCCCGACGAGGTGGCCGCTGGCTCCGCCACCGTGCGCGACATGGCATCCCACGAGCAGACCTCCGTCGCCCTCGCCGAGCTGCCCGTCTACGTGGCCGAGCGCCTGGCCTAGCTATGCGCGGCTTGCTAGGGCAGATTGCTAAGTTTGGCGTGGTGGGGGTTATCGCCACGGTCATTGACTATGGGCTGCTCATGGTGCTCAGCCAGCTTGCGGGCATGGAGCCGGTGCTGGCGGCGGGCATCTCGTTTTGCGTGTCGCTCGTCTTTAACTACGTGGCCTCTATGCGCTATGTGTTCACGCATCGCCAGGACTTGAGCCGCCGGCGCGAGTTCGTGATCTTCCTGGTGCTCTCGGCCATCGGCTTTTGTTTGAACGAGCTGTGCATGCTCGCGGGCACGGTGGCGCTTGGCAGATCGGCCATGGCCGTGACGCTCACCAAGGCGCTTGCCACGGGGATCGTGATGGTGTGGAACTTCGTCTCGCGCAAGAGGTGGCTCGACGCGAGGTAGGGGAGTGCGACGGGCGCGCTGCCGACGTACGCGGGCGGCTGCGGCGCCCGCGGCAGCCCGTGGCGCCCGTGGCGCCCGCGGGCCCCTCGCCACCCTCAACATGTCGGCACAAAAAACGCGGGTGCGCTCCCTTGTGAGAGCGCACCCGCGTTGCGTTATCGCAAGGTGCCGTGCGTGCCGCCGGGCCGGGCGCGGGCGCAGGGCGTGCGCCAGCGCCGGAAAGCGTGGCCGCCGCGCCGCCGCACGCCCGCAGTGCTAGTACCCCGCGTTCGCCGGCCAGTTGCGGCCGGTACTGTGCCAGTTGCTAAAGTCGAGCGCGTCTCCGGTGATCTTCCACTCGCGCAGCCAGTGGTCCATCTTGTCCACCTCGCTGTGGTCGATCCAGTAGAAGTAGCGCTCACGCGGCTCGTCGGTCACGTCAAAGACCGTGGGCTCGCTCGTCTCCACGCCAAAGGCCGCGCGCAGCGTGGCCGGCAGGTCAACGTGGCCGGTGGGCACGCTCGAGCGCACCACGGGCTGGGACGAGTCGGCGCCGGCGGGCTTCACGAGCAGGATGGGGCTCGTCTCGTCCGGCGGGTTCTCGGCGCTCCACCAGGTGCCGTGGTCGGCCGTGAGGATGATGGTGGAGTTCTCGTACACGCCGAGCTCCTTGAGCTGGCGCAGGTACTCGGAGACGATCTTCAGGCTGCCGAGGTTCTGCTGCTCAAGGGAGCTCTCGCCCTCGCTCACCGACTCCGCGTTCTCGTTCATGATGTAGGGCGCATGCGAGCCAGTGAGGTGGATGAAGCGCCAGGCGCCCGTGCTCTCGCGCTGCTCAAAGTGCAGCTTGGAGCTCGTGAGCTGCTGGTAGTAGGCCGGGTCGTCCATGATGTAGGTCTTGGCCGCCGGGTTCGCCTCGGTCTTGGAGGCCACGCCGCGGTTGAGGTCGTCGGTGTAGAACCTAAAGTGGCTCTTAAGCGGCCACGGGGCGTTGCGGTAGAGGGCGCACACCGTGAGGCTCTTGACGGTGGAGACCGGGTCAACCGAGATGTCGTCGAGCGCGTGCACGTTCACCGTCTGCCGGGAGAGCGCGTCCATGCCCTCAGAGAGCGAGTCGGAGTACACGCCCACGCTCCAGCCCTGCTCGCGCGCCTCGCTGATGAGGTTGTCCTGCGTAAACCAGCTCTGGAGCTCGGCCTTGGTGAGCTCGGTGTTGTTGGTGTCAAACGAGTAGCCGGTCACGAGCGAGGGAATGGCATAGCGCGTGGGGATGAGCTGCTCGGTTGAGTTGTCAAACCAGGTGAAGCCTCCCATCTCGCTGAGCGCATCGGGGTGGTTTGCCACGAGCTCCTTGAGCTTGGCGGTGTCAAAGGTGTCGAGCACCATGACGATGACGTTGCGCTTGTCGGAGACCTCCATGAGGCCGTCCTCGGTGACGTAGAGGCTGCCGCCGTCCTTGGAGTGCGAGGCGACGCTCGCGCCGAGGCTCACGCCCTGGGTGAGGATGAGCACGAGGCACGCCACCACGGACACGCTCTTGGAGGCCACGGGCTTGGCCACGGCGAGGGCCACGAGCCCCGCGATGATGAGCACCCACACCGCGCAGGAGACGAGCGTGATCTTGGTGAAGCTCGTCCAGTCAACGTAGGAGCCGTCGGCCGCGGGCAAGGGGCCGTTAAAGCAGAGCGCCTGCACGAGCGAGGCGGCGGCGAGCGCCACCACGAGCGCCACGAGCACGTCATAGGCACGGCCGCGCGTAGCCGAGATAACGAGCGCGCTCACGACGGCGGCGATGAGGGCAAAGACGGCGAGCGGTGCCCAGGCGCTGGCCACGCTAAACGAGAGGTTGGAGACGCTTGCGGCCACCACCTCGAGCGGGGCCGCCACAAAGGTGGCAAAGCACAGGGTGATGGTGGCCACGAGGGCGAGGGCAAAGCGCGAGAACCAGGGGAGGTTCTGCGGCTGCTCCTTGCCCTGGAGCGAGCGCTCCTCGGCGGCCTCGCGTGCGGCCTGGGCGCGGGCGGCCTCGCCTGCGGCGGCAGGGGCGGCCGCGACGGCGGGCTCCACGACCTTGCCGGCGTTCTCGTCGATGCGCAGGGCGCCGAGCAGCCACCTGCGGGCGCGCCTCCACACCACGCCGAGCACGGCGGAGAGCGCCACGGCCACGCCGGCGAGCGCCTGGATGGTGTAGGTCATGACGGAGGGGTCAACGTAGGCCTGGGCGGCCTTGCTGGCGGCTGCCCACAGGCACGCGGCCATGCCGCAGCAGCAGGCGAGGTCGAGCGTGGCCACGCCGGCACGCAGCGCGAGGCTGCGCGGGGTGCGGCGAGAGGCGTGCGGGCGGTTACTGGGCGTCATGGGCAACGGCCTCCTTCTCGGCGCCGGCGGGCGAGATGCTTGCGGCAGCGGCGGGGGCCTCCGCGGCGGCGGGGCCAGCGGTCACCGCGGCAGCGCCATCAACGGCAGCACCGGCAGCGCCCTTCTTCCCCCTGCCCTCGCGCGCCTGCTGCTGCGCGAGCATCAGGTCAAGCAGGTACTTGCCGCCCACCTCGGCCGCGTGTCCCAGGTTGTAGATCATCTCGCCGCGCACCTGCTCGATCTTGGCGTGCCAGTCCTCGGGGTGCGCGAGCATCTCGTCAATGATCTCGGGCAGGGTCGCGAGGTCTTCCACCGCCACAGACTTGCCAATCTGGTTGCGCAGGCTAATGTCGGTGGGTTCCATGTCAAGCTTCTGCCAGTTGGGGTTGCTCACCTTCATGGGCGTGTCGATGAACACGCTCGGCTTGAGCGTCACAAACGAGAACTCGTTGGCCACGCTCGACCAGTCGGTGATGAGCACGTCGGAGTCCAGGATCGACTCGCTCGAGGAGAAGTCCTGCTCAAAGTAGATCTCGTCGGAGCTGCGGCTTGCATACTTGGCCTGCAGCGCCTCCCAGCGGGCGTGGTAGCGCTTGGTGTACTCGGGGTGTGGGCGCACGATCACCTTGTAGCCGTGGCCCAAAAGCGGGTCGATGGTCGCCTCGGCACAGAGGTCGAGGATGCAGTCCTCCTGCCACGAGGGGGCAATGAGCACCACGGGGCGCTCGTTTGCGCTCGCGCCGCCGCGCGCCCGAACGCGCTTGGCGTACTCGGCAATCTGCTGGTCAAAGAGGTCGTAGCCGTACTCCACGAGCTCCTTGGCAGGAAGCGAGCGCAGCTCCTCGGCACGGCGGATCTCTGCCTTCTGGTGGGGGCCGGCGCACAGAATCGCGTCGTAGTGGTCAAACGAGTTCTCCTGGTCCACCAGGAAGGTCGAGGTGGTGTGGTGGAAGGTGAACACGTACTTGGTGTCCTTGCGTACGTAGGAGCGCTTGAGGTAGTAGTTGTCGAGGTCCTCGAGGGTGAGAAACACCACGTCGGCGTCCATCTTCATCATGAGGGTGATGAGCTTCTTGTCGCCGATGTAGTAGGGCATGAGGCGCGGCTCGCTCTTCGCCAGCTCAAACACCTGGTCGTTGGGGTCGCTCGTCACGTAGTGGATGCGCGCGGTGGAGTTGGCGAGCAGCCACTCGATGGGCCCCTTGAGGTACTTGTAAAAGCCGCTGCGCTCGGAGTACACCACGAGGTGCTTGTTCACCGTGCTGAAGAAGCGCTTGTAGTCTGTGCGCTCGCGCTTGGCCAGCGGGTCGGGCTTGTACCAGGGACCCTTCTTCTTGCTGAGGGAGTTGAGCTCCTCGAGCTCTGCCTTGCTGGCGGCCAGCTCGGCGTAGTCCACGTACTTCTCGGGCTTGATGATGACGTTGCACAGCGCCTGCACCACGATGGACATGAGGTTGGAGCAGATCCAGTAAAACGCCATGCCCGCCGCCACATAGATGCCCAGCACGAGCGACAAAACGATGGAGATGCCGTTGGTGGAGTTCTTCTCGGCGCGGGACTGCTCGCGCTGCAGCGGGTTGATGCGGTTCTGCGCCTCGCCCATGACAACGGCGGAGAGGGCGGCGAGGAAGGGCATCATCCACGAGGCGCCGCCGTCCTCGGCGGGCACAAGGCCGAGGAACTCCGTGCCCGGCGCGCCGTGGTCGGTGATGCCGTGGATAACCTCAACGAGTCCAAACAGGATGATGACCTGCACCGCCAGCGGAATGAGCGACAGCAGCGGGTGGTAGTGGTACTCCTTGTTGAGCTCGTTTTGCTTCTCGCCGATGGTCTCAGCATCGCCGAAGTACTTCACCTTGATGCGGTTGAGCGCGGGCATGAGGCGCACCATGATGATGCTGTTCCATTGGCACCACAGGGAAAGCGGCATCAGGACGATCTTGATGATGACGGTGAACAGCAAGATTGCCATCCACCAGCTTCCGGTGAGGTCGTAACAGGGCTGCACGACCAGCGAAAACGCGCTGGCGAGGGCTTCGAGCATGGGAGCTCCTTTGCGTAGCTGGGCCTATAGGGTAATTGCAATGCACACAAACCTTATAAGCATACTGCGCGGACGTGTGAAAGACGTGGACAACGCCGCTTACCACGAGTTTTGCTTGTTGTGTTCAAAATGATTAGCTAGAATCGAATTTTGAACATATTCCTCCGCGAGAAAGGTGTCGCCATAGACGCCAACATGCCCAAGCACCTCGCCTCTGTTGCCAAGATCGGCGCGGGCAACGTGCTACTCACCATGACCTACGCGTTCATTACCGTTCCCAACAGCATCATCAACGGCGGCGTCACGAGCTTCTCGCTGGCGCTTTCCACCATGACGGGGCTCGACATCTCGGTGTTCAGCAATTCCATCACGGTGGCGCTCATCGTCTCGAGCGCGTTTCTCATCTCGCGCGAGTTCTGCGCGAAGTCCGTGCTCTCGAGCGTGCTGTACATGGGCCTGTTCACGGCCTTCCACATGACGGGCTTCTCGGTGCCCATGCCCCAGGCGGCCGCAGCCGTGGTGGCGGGCGTGCTCGTGGGCGTGAGCTACTTCCTCTGCATCGACGCAGACTCTTCCACCGCCGGCTTTGACGTGCTGGCCATCGCCATCAACCGCCACTTCCCCAAGACCAACGTCGCCGTGAACCTGCGCATCATCAGCTGCTGCGTGCTGCTTTTGGGCGCAAGCGTGCTGGGCATTTGGTCGGTGGTCTTTGGTATTGTGTTCACGCTGGTAGAGACCGGCGTGCTCAAGGCGCTCATGGCCTGGAGCGCGCGTCGCCGCGGCGAGGACGAGAAGCTCATCGCCGAGGAGATCGTGTAGGGGGCCGCGCGCGGCGTGCTGCGCGCGGGCGTTCCCGTGGCCTTCTCGCCTGGGTGGCGCCTCTACTCGCACGCATAGACGACCAAGACGGCCTAGCCGCCTGACTGATAGGAGACGTTATGGACTACAAGGAGTTCCTCGTTCTCACGGCGCTTGAGGCCGTCGAGGGTCACTCCCTCACGCAGCGCGAACTCGCAGAAGCCACGCGCATGAGCGTGGGAAGCGTCAACGCGGTGGTTTCTGCCGCAACCGAGCAGGGCTGGATGGAGGCAGGCGCCCTCACCGAGGCCGGCATCTCCGCGCTCGAGCCCTACCGCGTGAAGCGCGCGGTGTTCATTGCCGCGGGCTTTGGAAGCCGCCTCGTGCCCATCACGCTGAACACGCCCAAGCCGCTCGTGCGCGTGCGCGGCACCCGCATCATCGACACCCTGCTCGACGCCGTGAGCGCCGCGGGCATCGAAGAGGTCTACGTCGTGCGTGGCTACTACGGCGAGCAGTTTGACGCCCTGCTGTACAAGTACCCCAACATCAAGTTCATCGAGAACCCCATGTACAACGAGGCCAACAACATCTCGAGCCTCATGGCGGCGCGCTACCTGCTCTCGGGCGCCTACGTTATTGAGAGCGATCTCTTGCTCTCCAACCCGGCGCTTATCCAGAAGTACCAGTATCGCTCCAACTACCTTGCCATCCCCATGGAGCGCTCGGACGACTGGTGCTTTGAGGTGACCCGCGAGCACATCGACCGCGTGCGCGTGGGCGGCGAAGGCGGCGTGTGGCAGATGGTGGGCATCTCCTACTGGACGGAGGCCGACGGCCACAAGCTCGTGGGCGACCTAGAGAAGACCATCAACATGCCCGGTGGCAAGGAGCGCTACTGGGACGAGGTGCCCCTCACGTACTGCAAGGAGAACTACGACGTGTATGTGCGGGAGTGCTCGCTTGACGACGTGGTGGAGATTGACACCTTCAAGGACCTGCAGCGCTTGGATAGCGTGTACGTGTCGTAGCGCGCTTGCGCTGCGTGCTGTGCGGGCTTGATAGCGGAATCCCCCGAGGTCATCGCGTTTGCGGTGGCCTCTTTTTGTGCCCCTTGGCGCGGAAGGAGCGCTGTGCTCGCGAGGGGGTGGCCGGGGG
>Cebus_capucinus_imitator_PRJNA485217_SSR012__coassemble_953_pt1 | contig 20549 bp, 16 predicted proteins | sample Cebus_capucinus_imitator_PRJNA485217_SSR012__metabat2_high_PE_006 | metagenome-assembled genome bin Cebus_capucinus_imitator_PRJNA485217_SSR012 | reverse complement strand
GCGAGCCAAGCCATAGCGTGGGAACCTATGCCGGGGAGGGCATGCCTTCCCGGCATAGTTGTACGGCAACGTTTCATATGTGATACCGCATAACATATGTTAATTCGCGCTATCATACGAGGTAGAACGTAAGAAAGGGGCGTACGATGCGCAAGTTTAAGACCGTGTTCATGCGTGGTGGCACCTCCAAGGGCTGCATGTTTTTGCGCGAGGACCTGCCTGCCAACGAGGCCGAGTGGAACGACATCTTCCTGCAGGTGATGGGCAACCCCGACCCCAAGCAGATCGACGGAATGGGCGGGTGCGTCTCCTCCAACAACAAGATCGTGATCGTGTGGAAGAGCGAGGAGCCTAGCGTTGACGTGGAGTACACGGTGGGCCAGGTGATCGTGGGCAAGTCGCAGGTTGACTTCAAGTCAAACTGCGGAAACATGACGGCTGCCGTGGGCCCGTTTGCCGTGGAGGAGGGACTCGTTGAGATTGAGCAGCCCATAACCACGGTGCACATGCTCAACCGCAACACCGACAAGTACATCGACGTCACGGTGCCCATTGACCCCGAGACGGGCACCTTTGCCCAGGACGGCGCCTGCTCCATCGCGGGCGTTGACGGCACGGCGGCCGAGCTGCTCGTGAAGTTCTTGAACCCCGCTGGTGCCAAGACGGGCAAGCTCCTGCCCACGGGCAAGGTGCGCGAGACGCTCGAGATCCCGAGCCTGGGCGCCATCGAGGCAACCATCCTCGACGTCTCGAACCCGCTGGTGATTGTGCGTGCGAGCGACATCGGCCTTACGGGCACAGAGCTGCCCGAGGAAATCAACGCTAACGAGCGTGCCTGTGGGCTTTTGGAAGAGATTCGCGGAGCGGCCTGCGTGCGCATGGGCTTTGCCACAGACCTCGCCGACGCAACGGCAAACAGCCCTGCTGTGCCCAAGGTGGGCTTTGTGAGCGCCCCGCAAGGCTACGCAGACATTGCCGGCAGCACGGTGAGCTCCGAGCAGATGGATGTGTGCGCCCGTGTCATCTCGGTGTTCAAATGTCATAAGGCCTGCCCCCTTACCTCGGCGAGCGCCATCTCGGTGGCAGCGTTTCTCCCTGGCTCGCTCGTGAGCGAGGTATATGCAGGCTCGCTCGAGGCGGGCTCCAACGTGCGCATCGGGCATCCGAGCGGCGTCATGACCATGCAGCCCGAGCTCGCGTGGGCGCAGGGGGCTCCCGTTGCGGGCGAGGTGCCCGAGCTGCCGAGCGTTGCCGTGCAGCGCACCGCGCGTCGCATCATGGACGGCTGCGTGTACGTACGAAACTAGCTGAGGGCTCGCTCCCACAAGGCAACCCTAGGGCCCCGAGCCCTTAAAGATTGGAGATGGCAATGACCACAGACGAGCAGATTCTCGCTGCCGAGAAGGCGTTTGGCGAGCTCATCCGCGCTGACCTCGCTCGCATCGAGCGCATGAAGAACGACGCCGCCCCCAAAGACTTTGCCGCTCTCGACAAGATCGTGGTGGGCGTGCTGCCTGGCGACGGCATCGGCCCGCTCATCATGGAGCAGGCCCTTCGCGTGATGCGCAAGCTCGTGGCGGCCGAGCTCGAGGCCGGAAAGATCGAGATTCGCATCATTGAGGGCATGACCATCGAGCGCCGCGCCGAGCTGGGCGAGAGCCTGCCGGCAGACGTGCTCGAGGCCTGCAAGCAGTGCGACGTGCTCATCAAGGGCCCCTTTGTGACCCCGCGCGCCGGCGACCCCTGGCCCAACCTCGTGAGCGCCAACAGCCTGCTGCGCCGCGGCCTCGATCTGTATGCCGCCGCACGCCCCATCCGCATCCCGGAGAAGAACATCGACTGGATGTTCTTCCGCGAGAACATCGAGGGCGAGTACATCTGGGGCAACAAGGGCATCCGCGTCAACGACGACCTCTGCATTGACTTTAAGGTACTTACCTCTAAGGAGTCTGAGCGCATCGCCCGCATGGCTTTTGAGTACGCCAAGAACAACGGCAAGCACAACGTGACGGTGGTCACCAAGGCCAACATTCTGAAGCTCGTGGACGGCAACTTTGTGCAGGCGGTTGAGAAGATGGCCGAGAACTACCCGGGCATCGAGGTGAAGAGCCGCTTCGTTGACGCCATGGCCGCCAAGATGATGGATCCGGAGTTTACCGAGGACATGGAGGTCTTTGTGCTTCCCAACCTCTATGGCGACATCGTGACCGATGTGGCTGCCGAGCACATGGGTGGCTTGGGCATGGCCTGCTCCTCCAACCTCGGCGACCACTCGGCGCTCTTTGAGGCCATCCATGGCACGGCGCCCAACCTCATCGAGGCGGGCATCGGCGACTACGCCAACCCCTGCTCGCTCATCCGTGCCGCCGGCATGCTGCTGCAGCACATTGGCTATGCCGACCGCAACGAGAAGCTCTCCCGTGCGCTTGACGGCATGCTGGCAGACCCCGAGGCGCCGGTGGCGGCTCCGGGCAAGCAGACGATGGGTGAGTTTACCGACTACCTGCTGGAGCTGCTGTAACGCTGGGGCGGCGCGTTGCGACTTCGCCGCGCCGTTCGTTGCGCCGCGCCCTGCCGCATGCCGGGGCCCCTGGTGTGCTTCGCATCCGCCGCTTCCTACACCTGAGCTTCATATGCAGGTGAGACCCTTATATTCACAGCCGAGTTCATGGGGATGATTGCTTGGCTTGTGATGTGCCCGCGCAAGTCCTGGCATGGTGCTTGCGCGGGCTTTTTGTGTGCCGAGTGCGCGACGTGCCTCACGTGCGGCGCCCCTACGCCAGCTCAAGCATGAGCGTGGCCGTCTCGGCATCGGTCACCAGCTCGGTAATGAGCCCGCTCTTGGCCACGAGCGACGCCACGCGCGCCTTGTTGCGCCCGTGAGCCACGCCGAGGCGGTGAGGTGCTGCCATGAGGCTCTCGTAGGGCACGGCCACGAGCTTGCGGTTGAGCGGGGTGTCGGCCACCTCGCCGTGCTCGTCGAGTGTGTAGCCAAAGATGGCGCCGGGGCTCGTGGCGGCTAAGGAGCGGTCTTCGTCGGTGAGATAGGCGGAGAAGCGCGGGTTGAGCGCAGGCAGGCTGGAGTTGGCCGCAATGCCGGTGAGGGCGATCTCGAGCGAACCCGCGCGCGTGATGGTGCGCATGAGGTCGGGCTCGGCCATGAGCTCGCGCCTCAGCGCGTCGCTCTGGATGTAGAGCGGGGCATTGAGGTGGTAGGGGGTTCCCAGGCACTTGGCTGCCGTCTCGCGCACCAGGTCGTACGACTCGGAGGTGGGGCGCGCCGAGTCAAAGTTGCCGGCAAGCTGCACGGCGCTCATCTCGGGGTGGGTCTCCTGCGGCAGCTGCTCAATGACGGCCTGGATGCTCTTGCCCCAGGTGATGCCGAGGGTGGCGGCATCGCACTCGTTAAGCAGCTCGCTCAGACGCATAGCGCCAATCTGCCCGAGCTCCTTGAGACCCTCGATGAAGGAGGCGTAGCGGGTGTTCACCACGCGGGCCGTCGTGAGGCCAAAGGCGGCGCGCAACTTGTCCTCAAGCGCACGATTGCGCTCGTTGGAGAAGTTGACCTTGATCTCCACCACGTGCTCGTCGCGTGCGTCTTGGATGAGCTTTGCCACCTTGAAGCGCGTGGTGTCAAAGCGCTTGGCAATCTCTATTTGGGTGAGCTGCTGGTTGTAGTAGAGGTCTGCCATCGTGGCCAGAATGTCCGTGCGCTCTTCCTTGGAGAGGGCGTCAAGATCCATGGTATCCATCCCATCGGTAGCGGCGTCCCATGCGCATTCGTTGCCGGATGGGTTGGCGTGATTGCCAATACAACGACTGTAACCGTTTTACAAGGGGTATTGTGGGGTGCGTGCCGTTCAACCGTAAATTACTACCGCCTACAGATGAGACAATTGGACACATCTGTTACGGTACTATGCTTCATATGTCACAAATGTGACTAACTGTGACATATGAGCAAACCTGCCATCGTTACATGAGAGGAAACGAATCATGGTCAAGCTCTACGACGGAGGCGTCTATCTCCTCAACGGCTCTGAGGTTGTCCCTGCCTCTGAGGCCGCCGAGCGCGGCATTGCTGTCACGCAGCAGGAGGCTGCAAAGGGCACCATTGCCTATGGCGTGCTCGAGGCCCATAACACCTCCGGCTCCATGGACAAGCTCAAGCTTCGCTTTGATGCCATGGCCAGCCACGACATCACCTTTGTGGGCATCATCCAGACGGCCAAGGCCTCCGGCATGGATAAGTTCCCTGTGCCCTATGTGCTCACCAACTGCCACAACTCCCTGTGTGCCGTGGGCGGCACCATCAACGAGGACGACCACGCCTTTGGCCTCTCTGCCGCAAAGAAGTACGGCGGCATCTTCGTGCCTCCCCACATCGCCGTCATCCACCAGTACATGCGCGAGACCATGGCCGGCTGCGGCAAGATGATCCTCGGCTCCGACTCCCACACCCGCTACGGCGCGCTTGGCACCATGGCCATTGGCGAGGGCGGCGGCGAGCTCGTGAAGCAGCTTCTGTGCGACACCTACGACGTTGCCCGTCCCGAGGTTGTGGCGGTGTATCTCGAGGGTGTCCCGCGTCCCGGCGTGGGCCCGCAGGACATCGCGCTCGCCATCATCGGCGCGGTGTTTGAGCATGGCTACGTCAAGAACAAGGTCATGGAGTTTGTGGGCCCGGGCATCTCGAGCATGACGACCGACTACCGCAACGGCATCGACGTCATGACCACCGAGACCACCTGCCTCTCCTCGATCTGGCGCACCGACGAGGACACCCACGCCTTCCTCGCCACCCATGGCCGCGCGGCCGACTACCGCGAGCTCAACCCGGCAGACGTTGCCTACTACGACGGCTGCGTGCGCGTTGACCTCTCGAGCGTGAAGCCCATGATCGCGCTGCCGTTCCACCCCTCCAACACCTATGAGATCGACGAGCTCAACGCCAACCTCTACGACATCCTTCGCGAGACCGAGCAGGCTGCCGCCAAGGTGGCGGGCGGGCGCGCCGAGCTCACGCTCACCGACAAGATCGTGGACGGGCGCCTTCAGGTGCAGCAGGGCGTCATTGCGGGCTGCGCGGGCGGCAACTTCACCAACGTGGTCAACGCCGCGCGCGCTCTCAAGGGCAAGAGCTGCGGCGACGGCGACTTTACGCTGGCCGTGTACCCCTCCAGCCAGCCGGTGATGATGGAGCTCACCAAGAACGGCTCGCTCTTTGACCTCATGAGCGCCGGCGCCATCATCCGCACGGCCTTCTGCGGCCCCTGCTTTGGCGCGGGCGACACGCCGCGCAACGGCGGCCTGGCCATTCGCCACACCACGCGCAACTTCCCCAACCGCGAGGGCTCCAAGCCCGGCCAGGGCCAGATGAGCGCCGTGGCCCTCATGGACGCGCGCTCCATTGCCGCCACGGCGGCCAACGGCGGCCGGCTGACGGCTGCCACCGAGCTCGACGTTGCCTGGGACGAGGCGCCTGCCTACACCTATGACGACGACGCCTACAAGGCCCGCGTCTACCAGGGCTTCAATGCCGCCGAGGACGGCGCCGAGCTGCTTTATGGCCCCAACATCAAGGACTGGCCGGAGATGGAGCCGCTTGCCGAGAACATCCTGCTCAAGGTGTGCTCCAAGATCATGGACCCGGTGACCACCACCGACGAGCTCATTCCCTCGGGCGAGACCAGCTCGTTCCGCTCCAACCCGCTGGGACTTGCGGAGTTCACCCTCTCGCGCCGTGACCCGGAGTATGTGGGCCGCTCCAAGGCCGTGGACAGTGTGGAGCACGCGCGCCTTGCCGGCGCCTCGCTCGCCGAGGCCGCGCCCGAGCTTGCGGGCGTCTTTGAGGCGCTTGCGCAGGCTGGCCTTGAGGTTGACACCAATACCTGCGAGCTCGGCAGCATGATCTATGCCGTGAAGCCTGGCGACGGCTCTGCCCGCGAGCAGGCCGCGAGCTGCCAGCGCGTCATCGGCGGCCTTGCCAACATCACCCGCGAGTACGCCACCAAGCGCTACCGCTCCAACGTGATGAACTGGGGCATGATCCCGTTCCAGATGGAGGCCGAGCCCAACTTTGAGGTAGGCGACTACGTGTACGTGCCGGGCGCCCGCGCCGCGCTCGACGGCGACCTTACGAGAATCGCCGCGTACGCCGTGCGCGCCGACGGCTCGGTGGATCAGCTTGAGCTCTACGTCGCCGACATGACGCCCGAGGAGCGCGAGATTGTGAAGGCGGGTTGTCTCATCAACTACAACCGCAACAAGGCGGGGCTCTAAGGTTTGTTATCGTGGCCGGGCGGGCCCGTGCCGCCCGGCCACATCCCGCGGCCCACTCGGCGTCGCCTGTGTCGAGCACATGCGTCTCTGAGCTGGTGGTTTTTGCTCGGGGCGTGCTTTTGGCGAGCGCCGTTCTGGGCGTGGGCTTGCTCGTGCCTACGTGCGCCCGCGCTTGCCTTCGAGTCTGCGCGGCACCCTAGGGTTGCTCTCCGAGGTACCCCATGACCTCGAGTGCGATCTAACCATGCCAATAGGAAGGAATGGAGATGTTCAACGCACTGCTCATCATTGTGGCCATTGCGCTATCCATCGGATTGGGGGAGAAGTTCAACGTCAACACCGGCTTCATCGCCGGCGCGTTTGCCTACCTCATCGGCTGCTTTGTGCTCGGCATGAAGCCTGCCGAGGTGCTCGCCACCTGGCCCACCAAGCTCATGATGGTCATCTTCGCCATCGGGCTGTTCTTCAACTTTGCCGTGTGCAACGGCACCCTCAACAAGATCGCGGGCTTCATCCTCTATAGGTTCCGCAACCAGCAGATAATTCTGCCGATGGTGCTCTACTTTGTGACGGCCCTCGTCTCGGGCATGGGTGCGGCGTTCTTTACCTCCGTCGCCGTCATGGGCACCATTGCGATGACGCTGTGCAACGGCTCCAAGATGAACCGCATGATCGCCTCCATGGCCGTGGTGCTCGGTGCCCTCTCTGGCGCAAACTTTATGGTCTCGGCGCACGGCGTGCTGTTCAACGGCATCCTCTCCGAGACCGAGGTGGCCGCCCAGGCCGCCGAGATCACGCAGGACATCTTCGTGATCTCCTTCGTCTATCCCATCATCGTGATCGCGGCCATGATCTTCTTTGACCGCAAGAACGCCGACACGAGCGCCCTCGACATCGAGAAGCCCGAGCCGTTTACCCACAAGCAGAAGGTGAACCTCGTGCTCATCGTGGCCATGATGGCGATTGCCCTCATCTTCCCGATCCTCGGCCAACTCATCGACAGCGCCATGCTCGACTACGTTGCCGCCAAGGTGGACATCAGCTTCCTCGCGCTCATCTTTGCCATCATCGCCTACTTCCTCAAGCTCGCGCCCGAGCCCAAGGAGGTCATGGCCAAGGTGCCTTGGGACACCATCTGGCTCGTGGGCGGCGTGGGCATGCTCATCGACGTGGCCGTTGAGGCCGGCGCCATCGACCTGCTCGCCAGCCTCATCACGATGATCCCGGCTCCGTTCGTGGCCGTTGCCGTGTGCCTCATCGCGGGCGTCATGTCCATCTTCAGCTCTACGCTTGGCGTGGTGGCGCCGCTCATGTTCCCCATGATCGCCGGCATCTGCGCCGCGAGCGGCCTCTCGGCCCCGCTCATCGGCGTGTCTATCATCATTGGCTCCCAGTCCACCTCGGTGGCGCCCTTCTCGACGGGCGGCGCGCTCATCCTCGGCTCCAGCGGCCTTGAGGGCGAGGAGCAGGACAAGTTCTACAACGACCTGCTCTTCAAGGCCACGCCGCTCGGGCTTGTGCTCGCCATGGCGTGCGCGGCCGTACTCATGCTCGTCCTGTAATCATGTTGGCGCCTGCCGCGTGGCGGGCGCATCTTCTCGCGAAAGGCACGCGCATGCAGAAGCTCTTTGACGCACACTTTCACATCATCGACCCGGCCTATACGCTCGCCGGCAACAATGGCTTTACGCCCGACTGGTACACCGTTCAAGACTATCGCGCGGAGCTTGCGCCCATGGATCTTGAGCTCGTGGGCGGCGCTGTGGTCTCGGGCTCGTTCCAGGCGTGGGACCAGAGCTACTTTGAGGGCGCTCTCGGCAAGCTCGGCAAGGGCTTTGTGGGCGTGACCCAGCTTGACCCCGCCACCTCCGACGCCGAGCTTTCGCGTCTCGACGCGCTGGGCATCAAGGCCATTCGCTTCAACCTGTATCGAGGCCTCTCTGCCACGCCCGCCGAGATTGAGGCGCTGGCGCGCCGCGTATGGGATGCGTGCGGCTGGAAGTGCGAGCTCTACCTCGACGCCGCGAAGATCGACGACGAGCTCGATGCGCTCATCAGGCGCTTGCCGGCGGTCTCCATTGACCACCTGGGCATGAGCCGCCTGGATGACGACGCCCTTATGCGCGGCTATGTGGCTGCCGGCGTGCCGGTGCGCGTGACTGGCTTTGGGCGCGTCGAGCACACGCGCGAGCAGGTGGCCGAGCTTGTGGCGGCGCTGTACCAGGAGAACCCGCGGGCGCTGCTCTTTGGCACCGACCTGCCGGCCACGCGTGCCCGCTATCGCTTCTCTATGGACGATGTTGCACTGGTGAAGGCGGCGCTCGGTGACGAGGCCGCGCAAGATGTGCTGTGGAAGAACGGCATGCGCTGGTACCTCGGGGAGTAGCCGCTCCCCTTAGTCCTCCACGAGCTCGATCTGGCAGCTTTGCATGGTGGTGAGGGCGCTCTTGTGTGCCTCGGGCGTGACTCCGGCGCACAGGGCGGGCCTCACGCGCACGGGTACCTCGGGAAGCACCGCCTTGGCAAGCAGGGCATTGCTCACCACGCAGATGTCGGTGCACAGGCCGCATAGCTCAACGGACGTGATGGACTCCCGCATGTTCTCGACGCTTAGGTACTTGGCGAGCTCGGTCGAGCCAAACGTGGGCTTTGAGAAGCAGAGGGCGTCGCGCTCGCGCCGCACCTCCTCGAGGCCCGGCATGAGCCTCCAGCCGTGCGTGCCCTCGATGCAGTGGGGGACGGGGAGCTTGCGGCCCTCCTGGGTGTTCAGGTAGTCATCGTGATGGGTGTCAAGGGTAAAGAGGACGCTTCCGTCGAAGGTGCGTGCGTGCTCGGTAACGGCCTCTACGATGGCCTGTGCCTCGGGCGTGCCTAGTGCGCCGTCAACAAAGTCGTGCTGCATGTCTACGACGATAAGCAGATCGTTTGCCATAAGGGCTCCTTAGCGAGAGGGTTGCTTGCTGACATGACTATAGCGCTGCGACGTGCCCGCGCTGTGGAGCGGACGCGCGGTCGCGGCTGTTTTGGGCGCCTCGGAGCGGGCATGCGATTGTGGCCGTCGTGGGTGCTGCGGGGTGCTGCGACGGTGACAGCCGTTCCAAGCGCTGTGACCGTCGCGGGCGCCTCGGAGCGGGCGCAAGATTGCAGCCGTTACAAGTGCTGCGACAAAAAACGAAGTAATTGGCATTATGCAGGGCACGTTTTGGGTGATTTGCTCAGTGACGGGTCGGCTGTGAGCTCGTCGGAACGGGCGGCGCTGTCCCCATGTTGCAAAACTGCAGGTAAAGTACTTGGGGTTCGTAGCGGTGCTTTGGCTATGCCTTGAGTGATTGTTATGGCATCGACGTTGGCTGGCTATGAAATGCCAATAACCTGAGATTTCTGCCGTTTGAATCCAGCTTGCCAAAACTTTGAGTTTTATTCATGCATAAACTCAAGTAAATATGCATTTACTTGAGTTCACTGCTTTTGGGCTGTATTGCCCAGCAAAATGCTATGGATTACAAGTGCAAGTTATCCTAAGCTAACCCCTTGGTTTGAAGCTTTTACACAAAGAGAAGGGGAGTGCGGGCATGACACCTGTGTTGTTGGTTGAGATCGTTGCGGCGTGCGTCGCGTTTGTGTGCCTCGTGGTTTTGGCGCTGACCTGCGTGGTGGTACTCGTGCGCAGCAAGGGCTCGCTTCGACGTGCCCCGCGCTGGCACGTTGCCGTGGCTGGCGTGATGTGTGCGGCATCTGCGGTGCATGGCGCGGCGGCAATGCTCTACGGCTCGGGCGCGCCGGCCGCTGCGTACGTGCTTGGTTGGCTTGCCGTTGCGGCGTTTTGCGCCTCGGGCGCCTGCGTGTCTAAGCCTGGGCGCTCGCGCCTTGGCGCAAAAGCCGTGAGCTGCCACGTGGGGTTCTTTGTGCTCGGTGTGTTGCTTGTGGTCGTGCACGCAAAAGCTGGCCGCATGTAGATGGCAAGTTCGCTAGTATGCTGCCCCGCTCATGAGTGAGCGGGGCAGCTTCTTTTTGCCACGGGTGTATGCCTTGCCTACTCGGCGCTTTGGCTTCGGGCGAGCAGGCAAGGCATACGCCGCGCCTAGCCGCGCTCGGGGCTAGGCGCGGCGCCAGCGACGCAGGGCGCAGGCGAGCTCGTGGCGGCGGGGGAGCGCGAGGGCACAGCTGGGTGTCTCATGCTCGCCAAGCATGCTCCATCCCTTGCGCTCAAGGGCGGCAAAGGTGGCATCAACAACCTCGCGCACCGTGTGCGTGCCATCGAGGAGGCTACTCGCGGCTGCCCAGCGCAGCATCTGCGCGATGGCGCAGGTCTGCTCCTCACTCACGAGCTGCTCAACAAGCCGCAGGTCAGCAGAGCCATTGCCCACCTGCAGGCTGTCACGGCTTGCGCGCACCCTTATGCGCTCTCCACGGCCGTCTTCGCGCTCTTGCGCAGGGGCCTTGCCGCGCCCGCCTCGCGTTCGGCGTGCCTCGCCGGCAATGCGCACCGGGCATGTGGCGCCGTCGGATATGGGGGCAAAGCCGGGGGCGCTTGGTGTGGCGGGCGCTCCACGCTGCGCGCAGACGCTCTGGGCGCGCTCGGTGATGTCGCGCGCCTCGTAGCTCTCCATCTGAATCACGGTATCGGCAACCGAGAAGAACGAGCCGGAGCTTCCGGCCACAATCACCGAGCTTATGCCCTGGCGTTCCCAGAGGCTGCGCACGCGCTCCACAAAGGGCGTGATGGGCTCGTGTTCGCGGCTCACCACGGCCTCCATGAGCTGGTCTCGCACCATGAAGTTGGTGGCCGAGGTGTCCTCGTCAATGAGGAGGGTGGTTGCCCCTTGCGCGATGGCCTCAACGGTCGAGGCGGCCTGCGAGGTCGATCCGCTGGCGTCTGGGGTGGAGAAGTGCGTTGTGGTGGCGCCGTTGGGCAGGGTGCCGATGAACGCCGAGATGTCCACACCCGTAACCGCCCGCCCGTCTTCCGCGCGGAGCTTGGCGGCAGAGTCCTCGCAGATGACGAGCTCGCGCCCGTCTCCGGCAACGTGGTTGTACACGCCCTCCTGCAGGGCCGAGAGCAGGGTGGATTTGCCATGATACCCACCGCCCACGATGAGCGTGACGCCGCGTCGGATGCCCAGGCCCCGCACGCGGCCGCGATGGGGCGCGCTGAGCTCCACGCTCAGGCTCTCGGGCGCGCGGAAGGGCTTGGCGCTGCGCAGCGGCAGCGCGGAGACCCCGCTCTGCCGCGGCAGAAACGAGCCGTCGGCGACAAAGGCAACGAGCCCCAGCTCACGGAGCTGGCGGCGAATGGCGTGCTGGTCGTCGGCAAGCTCAATTGCGGCCTTTGCCTGCGCGAGGGCCGCAGGTGTGGCGACGAGTGCGTTGTCCACGCAGGCAGGGATGTAGTCGATGAGCATCGCCTCGAGCGCGCGGGCGTCGGTGGATCTGCCGTGCGCGGGAAAGCCGGCGGCAAGGCGCACGGTGATGATGTCCTCGGAGATTTCGCAGGCAGAACGGCTGAGCACCTCCTGCCCCAGGCGGCTCGTGGCCAATAGTCCGCTTTTGCCCGAGCCCGTGGCTCGGAAGCTGTAGCGGGCAAGCTCGCGGGCAAAGCGGCGCAGCAGGAAGTCCTCAAGCGCGACGCGTCGGTGTGGCTCGTTGAGCAGGGCCCTCGGCCAGCCGCCCTGCGCGAGTGGCAGGCAGACGGAGAGCTCGGAGGGAGAGGCAAAGGGGTCGCCCTGCACGTGGTCGATGCAGAGGTGGCCGCCGCCAAACGAGTAGGTGCCCGCCAGCTGTTTGTAGGCGGGGTAGCCGCGTCGGTCGATGGAGGCGAGGATGCGGGAAAGGTCATGCTCGGTGCGCATGGGGCTCCTTTGCGAGGCGTTGGTGGGGGTGAGGGCGCGCTTGCGTCGGCCGAGGGCGCGTGGCGCTACGCGAGGTAGGCACGCAGCTCGGCTGCGTCTGAGGCCATGCGTTCGGGGGCGTTGACCTGGGCAATCTTGTAGCCGATGAAGTATGCCGAGGTAATCCAGCGTGGCACCACCTTGCACACCACCTTGCCCGCCTGCACGCTCGGCGGATAGAAGAACAGGTTGTATGAGGTGCATGTGCCGCCGTGATGCTGCTCGAGCAGGTAGCGCACGGTGCCCTGGATGCAACGGGCAAAGGCGTCGAGCGTGGGGGTGGAGATGCTCCCGCCGGCCGCGCTCCCGTCGGCCCCGCCGGCAAAGGGTGCGCCGACAGCGGCCTTGGTACCAGAAGCGCCTGAGGTCGCCTGAGTGCCGCCGCGCGCCTCGCCACAGACGCGAGCGCGTGCGCCTAGTTCGAGTGCCAGCACCTTGGCATCAGCCGCTACGTTCACCTCAAAGAACCCCATGAGCGGCTCGTCCGAGACGCACACCTCCACCTTGTCCTCGCGATGCACCGCGGGGCCCGTGAGGTTTGTGGCTGAGACCTCGGTATAGCCGTCCTCGTGCGCAAGCCCCACAATCTGCATGTGCGGGTGACGCAGGCTTCCGCCCGAGATGGGCCCCGCGTTCTTATAGAGAAGCACGCTCGTGTGCTCGCCTGCCGCGCTCATCACATGCCAGCAGCGAAGGGCGAACCCGAGCACGTCTCGCCATTGCTCGGGCGCATACGTCGGGATGTCGCCCTCGTGCTCGGAGCTCTCGATGAGCACCGTCTGCGTGGTGTCGCGCAGGGTGCGGAACTTGTTCATGAGCCAGATGCGCTCGCCCTCGCGCGCGAGGATGTTCTCAAGCGCCTCCGTGTCGCAAAAGGGGCAATAGCCCGAGGGACGGCGGTTGTCGTCGGGCTTGGCCTTGGCAACCGAGGTGTCAAACACAAGCGCCATGGGCTAGCTCAGCCTCCCCTCGCGACGCATCTGGGCAAGCTCGGTGTTCTCCTTGCCCACCACGCCGTCAAGCTCGAGCACGAGCACGGCGCAGGCATCGACGAAGCGCTCAATCTCGGCCGTCGCCTCGTCGTCATGGCCGGGGTAGAAGCGCTCGGCCATGAACATGAGCTCGTCGCGCATCTCGGACGCATCCTCAACCAGGCGCAGGGTACCAGTGCAGGTGACGCTGCGGTAACGGGTGGTGTATTGCTCGGGCACTACCTCGTCTTGGTCGATAACGGTAAACGAAGCCCTGCAATCGGCATGCAGGAGATCAATCTTGTGGCCCACCTTGGCCCCGTGGAAGGTGAGCTTGCCGCTGCGGTAGCCGTAGCTCAGGGGCACTTGGTAGGGGTAGCCACTCTCGGGGTCGTTGAGGGCAAGCACGCCGGAGGTGCCGCGCTCGAGCACCTCGAGGCACGCCTCAGGCGGAAGCTGTTGCTTGGCTCGGCGCATGGGAATGGTCATGAGTCCTCCTGTGAGTTGGTTTTGCCTCGCCCATCCTACGCCATTGGGGTGCTAGCCGCCGCGCAAAGCACTACAATGCTCACAACATACCTGCTGGGCAGGGCAGCCGTGTCCTGCGTGGGCGTCGAAGGGGACAGCCATGGACGAGTGGGGCAAGGGCCGGAAGTTTGGCGAGCGTCACGGCAAGGGCCGCGCGCCCGAGCGCGAGTGGCGCCTGGAGCAGCGTCGTGGCGAGGCCGTGCGCCATACGGCCGAGATGTACGACCGCTTTGCCACCGAGATTGAGCGCGCGGGCAAGGCGGCGCGCTTCTTTGACGCGGTGCCGGCGGCCCCTGCGGCAGCCGCAGGCGTGGTGCCCGAGGTGAGTGTCGTTGACCAGAGCTGCGTGAGCGCCATTCTCGAGCAGGGGCGAGGCCTTGCGAGTGCCTGCGACCTTGCGGTGCTCGACTTTGCCTCCTTTACCTATCCCGGCGGCGGCTACGCGCGTGGCACCATGGCGCAGGAGGAGTCGTTGTGCGCCGAGAGCTTTCTCTATAACGTCCTCAAGCGCTTTGACGGCTGGTATGCCGAGAACCGCCGACGCAACATCAACTGCGAGCTGTATCGCGACCGCGCCCTCGTGGTGCCTGCCGTGCGCTTTGAGCGCGAGCGCTATCACTCCTATGCCGACGTGATTGTGGCGGCCGCCCCCAACGCCCGCCGCGCGGTTGCGGATTACCACGTGAGCGCCGAGGCACTCGAGCGCTCGCTTCGCAGTCGCGTGCGCCTCGTGATGGCTATTGCCGACACGCTGGGGCACGGCAAGCTCATCCTGGGCGCCTTTGGCTGCGGGGTGTTTGGCTGCGACGCGCACCTGGTGGCCGAGGTGTTTCGCTCCGAGCTTGCGGAGGGCTCGCATGTGGCTTCGCAGGTGACCTTCGCCATCCCACGTGGCCGCGCAGACGAGAACCTCGAGATCTTTGAGCACGCGTTTGTCTCTTTCCCCGAGCGCAACGAGACGCCCTATGTGACGCGCGAAGAGCTCGCGGCGCGCTCCGTTGCCGAGGCCCCGGAGCCTGCGGATGAGGACGAGGACGACTGGCGCAAGTATCTGTAGCTGCGCTGTTGTGCTGTGCCCGTGAGGATTTGCCCCGGCGCCTTCCTGTCGTGGGTCGTGGCCTTGCCGGTGCTTCCGCAGCTAGCGTAGGGCGGCAATGAGGGTGCAGAGGGGGCGGGGGAGCTGCTGGCTTGCTTCGAGAACGCCGCGGGCGGCTTGTTCGGCGAGCTCGCCTTCGTAGCCGAAGGTTTGGGCTGCCTCGGGGAGGGTGAGGCTGCTGCGCAAGGCGGCTATAAGCTGGTCGGTTGCTTCTGAGATGGGGCGTCGTAGCATGCCCATGCGGGGCAACTCGGGCACCTGCTCGTATCTCAGGTGCCCATAGCGCACAAAGAGCCCGCCGCCCCAGTGGGCGCCGGTGCGCGCGCATGCGTCCATAAGCTCGGCAAACGCGTCGTGAGGGAGCGTGCGGCTAGACTCTGGCATGCTGTCGCAGGTGGCGCCCGCGCCATAGACGAGCGCGCCTTTGGGCGGCGCAAACTTGCTTATCGTGTCTCGCTCGCTCGCGTTCTGCTCGCACGTCCCAGCGCCCACGAGTATGAGCGGTGCCTCGAGCGTGTCGCTCGGCTCGGCCCACGTGATGCAGCGCGGCTCGCAAGCCTCGCCCATGAGAATCGCGGCATGGCGGTCGTAGGCAGAGATGGCTTCCGCAACATCGGCAAGAAGAACCCGCACGGGATCGTGTGTCCCGTGCGGGTCGTGCGTCACGATGGTTATGGGCGTAAGCTCGCCAAACATGCTTGAGGCAGCTTAGGCCGTCTTGAAGCAGTTGCGGGCGTTAAACTCGGCCTGCACCGTCTTGAGCATCAGGTGCGTGTCGTCAAGACCCTGGTGTACCTCGGCTTCGTTCTTGGCGAGCGTGCCGCGACGCCTCGCCCAGTTCTCGAGCGACGCCGGGCTCGACTCGCGCGGAAGCGTCTTGACCTCCGGGTCAAGCTGGCGGCAGATGTCGCGGGTGTCGATGGGGACAATCTTGCCGGCGCGGCGCGCCTCGGCGTAGCCGTCGAGGTGCAGGGTAAACCAGCTGTCCTCAAACGCGGCGTTATGAGCCATATAGGGATACTTGCACATGAGCTTGAGGAGCTTGGCCTGCAGGCCCTTGTTCTGGCGGAAGGGAATCTTGCCGTCCACGTCGGACCAAGTGATGTGGTGGATGCGCTCCAGCGGCACGCCCTTCTCGCGATAGACCTCAGGCAGCCCGCAGAAGTAGACCTCGGGGTCGTAGGGCTCGGTGTCGGGGCCCAGGTCCATGAGCTCAAAGCCCACGTTGATGATGTAGCCGCGGTCGGGGTAGCGGTCGGTGGTTTCGATGTCGATGCCGAGCACCGTGCCCTTGATGGGCTTGGTCACGTAGGCAACGCCGAGGTTAGAGCGGTCGCCGCGCACCTCGCGCATGACGGTGGTCTTCTTGCGCTTCTGCAGGGCTGCCACCTGGGCGCAGAGGTCCTCGTCGCTCATACTGCGGGCAAGGCTCGAATCGCGCACGTTAGCGAGGCGGTCGATGTCCATCTGGTCGCAGAGGTCGCGGTTTCTGTCGGCGAGGTCGCGAATGATGTCGTAGCCAAAGGGAGGGTTGTCATTCTTGGCAAATTCCTCGCGGAGGGTCGCCATGGCCTCCTCGTTCTTCTGGCGCTCAGAATCCATGGCGCCAAAGCCCGAGCCATACACAAGCTCGGGGAAGAAGAACGCGTTGGCGTGCTCAAGTGCCTGGGGGACGTTCATGGAAAGCTCCTGTTCTGGACGGCGTGGCGCGTGCGGGTGCGTCTGTTGCCGAGTGGGGGTGCCGTCCGGTCGTATGTTTCGCTCGGCATGGTATCACGAGGGCAAAACTTGGCTCAGCTTTCCCCAAAGAATGCGAAAGCCTGAGGCTGCCGGCGCGCGGATGAAGGCCGATGGGAGTGGCGGCGTGTGCGCTTGCGCGGTGCGGCGTTTGTCCTTGCGAGGCGGCGGTGTCGTGCGCTCGCGCGGGGGTGGCGCCGGGGCTATCGCTCTGGGCTCGGACAGTCCTCGCTTCGCTGCGGAACTCGCCCAGAGCGATAGCCCCGCCGCCTACCGGCCGCAGCGCATGGCCTTCCTGCCGTGCCGGCTGGCAGCCAACCGCTGGTGCCCATGCGCCTCGCTTCGCTGCGGAACTCGCCCTGGGCGATAGCCTCGACGCCCTCCGGCCGCAGCACACAGCATTTCTGCCGTGCCTGGCGGCGAGCTGTATCGTTTGACTGGTGCGGACGCTCATCCCGACAGAACAGCGCGTGCCGTCGTCCGCGCGTGGCGTACGCGCCGCCTTGCCTTTCCGGTACTTTACATAACCGCTCCCCGATGCGTGAGCGTGCGCGGCGCGCGGCAAGGGCACAATGGCTAGCAATGTCGTCCAATGAAGGGACTCCCATGTGCCCGTCCTCAGCTGCTCTCCCAGGCCTCGCAGATATGCCCTGCTACGACGTTGTGGTAATTGGCGCGGGCGTTGCCGGGTGTTGCTGTGCGCGCGAGCTTGCGCGCTATGACGCCTCGGTGCTTGTGCTTGAGGCAGGGCTCGACCTTGCCTGCGGTGCCACCCGCGCCAACTCCGGCATCGTCCACGCCGGCTACGACCCGGAGCCCGGCTCGCTCAAGGCGCGCTATAACGTTGCGGGTTCCAAGCTGTATCCCGCTTGGGCGGCCGAGCTTGGCTTTGCCTACAAGCGCAATGAATCGCTGGTGGTGGGCTTTGACGAGGCCGACCGCGAGGCCCTCGCGCAGCTGCTTGAGCGTGGGCGCGCCAACGGTGTGGAAGGTCTCGAGCTCATCGACGGCGAGCGTGCCCACGAGCTGGAGCCCACGCTCGCACCCGAGGTGAGCTGTGCCTTGCGCGTTCCTTCGGGTGGCATCTGCGACCCGTACGAGGTGGCGCTCTCGGCGCTCGAGAACGCACTCGCAAACGGGGCGGAGCTGCGTCTCGATGCTCGGGTTGAGCGCATCGAGCGCTCGCCGGAGGCGGCGGGCGGCGCTGGAGCCGCATACGTGCTCCATCTCGCGGGCGGCTCCGCCCTCGTGGCTCGTTGCGTGGTGAACGCCGCGGGCATCCATGCCGACGAGCTCCACAACCAGCTGAGCGCCCACAAGCTGCACGTGACGCCCACGCGTGGCGAGTACTGCCTCTACGACGCCGCCACCGAGCCCAGCTTTACGCGAACGGTCTTTCAGGTGCCCACGGCTAAGGGTAAGGGCGTGCTCGTGAGCCCCACCGTGCACGGCAACCTCTTTGTGGGGCCCAATGCCCTCGCGCAAAAGAGCAAAGACGCGCTTGCCACCACGCGCGAGGGGCTCTCCGAGGTGCTTGCGGGCGCGCGTAAAACGTGGGCTCAGGCGAGTGGGCGAGGGGTCATCACCAACTTTGCGGGGCTTCGCGCCAAGGGTGCCTCGCATGACTTTGTGATTGGCGAGCCCCAGGATGCCCCCGGGTTCTTCGACATTGCCTGCTTTGAGTCTCCCGGCCTCTCGAGCGCCCCTGCCGTGGGCGTCGACATCGCGGGGCAAGTGGCGGCGCGCTTGGGTGCGAGCAGGCGCGAGGACTTTGACCCGCACCGGGCGCCCACGCGCCGGCTGCGTGCCATGGACGAGGCGCAGCGCGAACAGGCGGTGGCCGAGGATGGCGCCTGGGGGCACGTGTTGTGCCGCTGCGAGCAGGTGAGCGAGGCCGAGATCGTGGCGGCGCTCCACGGGAGCGTCCCGGTGTTGAGCTTTGACGCGCTCAAGTGGCGTTGTCGTGCCACGATGGGTCGCTGCCATGGGGGCTTTTGCACCCCTGAGCTCGTGCGCATTGTGGCGCGCGAGCTGGGGGTGGCGCCCGTGCAGCTTGAGAAGCGCGGGCACGGCTCGTGGATGGTGGCAACCTCGCGCCCAGACTACGTGGCGCTTGCCCAAAAGGAGCGCGGCGAGGACGCCCCGCCTGCGAGCGCCAGCCTGCGAGCTCCCGTGCCTGGGGGCGCCGCGACACCGAGCGCTCCTGCGCCCTACGACGTGGTGGTAGTTGGCGGTGGCGCCGCTGGCATGGCGGCTGCCACGGCGGCGCGCGCCCACGGTGCCGAGCGCGTGCTGCTCGTTGACCGCGAGGCCTCGCTCGGCGGCATCATGCGACAGTGCGTCCACAATGGCTTTGGCCTCAAGCGCTTCTCCGAGGAGCTCTCGGGCCCGGAGTTTGCCGCCCGCGAGGCGGCCGTGCTCGAGGGTATTGAGGTGCGCCTGCGCACGAGCGCGCTTGAGCTGCGTCCCGCCGCTGTGGCAGCTGGCGATGCCGCGTGTCCGCTCCACGAGCTCTCGCTTGTGGGCGCTGGCGCTGCCAAAAGCGTGCTGGCGCGTGCGGTGGTGCTTGCGTGCGGTTCGCGCGAGCGCGGGTTTGGTGCTCTCAACATTGCGGGTGACCGTCCCAGCGGCATCTATACCGCAGGCACGGCGCAGGCGCTCATCAACCTGCAGGGATGCTTGCCGGGCAAACGTGCCGTTATCTTGGGTTCGGGTGATATTGGCCTCATTATGGCTAGGCGCATGACGCTTGAGGGCATGGAGGTAGAAGGCGTTTACGAGCTGCTTGATTACCCGAGTGGCCTGCGCCGCAACATCGTGCAGTGCTTGGACGACTTTGGGATCCCCTTGCGCCTCTCGCACACGGTGGTTGCCACGCATGGCAAGGCGCGCCTTGAGGCTGTGGATATTGCCGAGGTAGACCCCGCTACGCGAACGCCTATCCCAGGAACCGAACGCCGTGTGGCATGCGACACGCTTGTGCTTTCCGTGGGCCTATTGCCCGAGAACGAACTTGCGCGCGAGGCGGGCGTGGTGCTGAGTCCCGTCACGGGAGGCGCGCTTGTGGACGAGACGCTTGCCACGAACATTCCCGGCGTGTTTGCCTGCGGCAATGCCCTGCACGTGCACGACCTTGCAGACCTCGCGGCTGCCGAGGGCGACGTTGCCGGTGCAAGCGCGGCTTCGTGGTCGGCTCGTCCTGCGGATTCGCCGGCGGATACCGCGTCTGAGCGGGCTATTCCCGTAGCTCCTGGCCAGGGCGTGCGCTACGTGGTGCCCCAGCGCTTGAGCGCAGGTGCGCGCGCTACCACGCTCTCATTCCGCGTGTCTGCCGTGGCACACGACGCTGCGCTCGAGGTGGTTGCAGTGGTGCCCGACGGCACCGAGACGCTGCTCAAGCGCCGTCGCGTGCGCATTGCCGTACCTGCGGAGATGGAACGTCTTGAGGTGACGCTGCCCGAAGGCGCGCCTGCGCCCGAGCGCATCGAGGTACGCCTTGCGAAGAAGGAGGGTGAGTAGCCATGGCCATGCCCGAGTTGCTCGAACTTACCTGCGTGTGCTGCCCGGTGGGCTGCACGCTGAGCGTTGAGCGCACGAGTGCCGGCGAGGCGCGCTATGTGAGCGGTGCCGGGTGCGCGCGTGGCAAGCGTTATGCGCCGGCGGAGGCGCAGCACCCAGAGCGCGTGGTCACCACAACCATCAACATAGCCGGGGTGGCCGAGCCCGTCTCGGTGCGCACGAGCGCTCCTGTGCCTCGCGAGCTCATGACTGAGGTAGTGCATGCCGCCAAAGCCGCCGCGACAGACTTGTCTGCGCCCATCGCCCTTGGTGACGTACTCGTGGCTAATATCTGCGACACCGGCGCAGATCTCATTGCCACCAAGGCCGTGGGGTAGCGCGGCGCCTATGGCTTGCCGCTGTGCCTGATTGCGACTAGGCGTGCTTCTTGCCGGTGATGATGCACATCACCATGCACGCAACGGCCGCGTAGGCCCAAAACTTGTGCTGCTTCATATCTGCCTCCTTTCAAAAGATGTGACATTTGCT
>Cebus_capucinus_imitator_PRJNA485217_SSR012__coassemble_945_pt1 | contig 22549 bp, 20 predicted proteins | sample Cebus_capucinus_imitator_PRJNA485217_SSR012__metabat2_high_PE_006 | metagenome-assembled genome bin Cebus_capucinus_imitator_PRJNA485217_SSR012 | reverse complement strand
CGGCCTTGGCGACATGCACAGCCTCAACCACCTCGGCAGGCACGTGGTAGCGCTCAGTGTGCATCACGTGCTGGGTGGGGTCGTCCTCCTCCACCAGACGGAAGGTGTCAATACCCACCTCGAGCTCAACGGTCACAAAGCCCACGCCGCGTTCACGCAAGCGCTCGATAAGCTCGGGCGTGAAGTGCAGGCCCGCCGTGGGCGCGGCAGCCGAATGCTCCTCGCTCATGGCATAGACCGTCTGGTACTTCTCGGGATCGCCCTCGTACTGGGTGATATAGGGCGGCAGGGGCACATGGCCAGCCGCGTGAATGGCGGCATCGAGCGTGCGAGGCTCGCCCGTGGCCTCGTCTGTGCCCTGGGGCTCAAAGCGCACGAGACGCCCGCCCTTGGAATCCTCAACAAAGTCCTCGATGGTGCCAGTAAGCACCACGGACGCGCCCTCGGGCGCATGCAGGCCGCCCGCGCGGTACTCGATGACGGCGCCGGGCTTGAGGCGCTTGCCGGGGTTCACGAGGCACTCCCAGAGGCTGCCCATAGGGTCAAGGTCTTCGCGGCGCTTGAGCAGAAGCGTCTCGGACACGCCGCCCGTCTGCGCTTTGCGGCCCACGAGGCGAGCCGGCATGACGCGGGTCTGGTTGGCCACGAGCAAATCTCCCGGCTCAAGGTAGTCGAGGATGTCGTAGAAGTGGCGATGCTCCACGGAGGCACCGTCGGCGATGGGGGCGGCCGCACCCGTTACGCCGGAGCCGCCGTGCCTGTGGAGCACGAGCAGACGGCAACTGTCGCGGGGCTCGGCCGGAGCCTGGGCAATGAGCTCGTCGGGCAGCGGGTAGTCAAAGTCATCAGTACGCATGAGCAGCTCCTTTATGGCCGCAGCGCTGCGGCGTTGCGGTTGGGCGTGGCGTGCGGCACGGGGCCGGCGCGCGGTACAAGGGCGGCGCCGGTGCCTCGCAAAAGCAGCGCCGCGAGGCTGTCGCAACCCCTGGGCTCGCGCCGCAACCGGCGCGGCCACACCAAGGCGCGGCCCCCTCGCCCAACTCGAGAGACAAAAGTTCCAGCGCACTACGATAACGCAAGCGGCCCCCTCGGAGCTCCCAAGAAGGCCGCATGCAAAAATGAGACAGATGCGGGGTGCTTGAACAGGCGCGACAGAGCTGGCAAAACCAGGGCCACCCGAGCAAGCGCACCTAGGCATGGGACCAAGCGCAAGCCCCATGGGCGTTGGCCTATGCCGCCTTCGAGGGTGATGGTCTCGCCGCTCATGTACTTAAAGTCGGGGCCGCACAGCTGCACCACCACGCGGCCAATCTCGGTCTCGGAGTTGCCGTAGTGGCCCATGGGCGGCATGTGGACGTTGGCCTTGAAGGCCTCGGGGTAGGCGTCCTGGAAGTTCTCGAGCGCTGCCGTCCAGGCGAGCGGCGCCCCACCCTACCCGCACACGGCGCAGGCAGCGGCCGCCGCGCGCTTTGCCTCCTCCTTGGCATGCTTGCGCTCGTCGCGACGCTCATGGCGCTCGATGGCAGCCTCGGCGGCGGAGAAGCGGCACCCGCAGTAGTTTTGCCGATACATCCCCAACTCACGGCTCTCGCGCGTGGCCTCCGGGTAGAAGGGGCGCCAATCGCGCACCACCGGCTCGAGCCCATGGGCACGGGCGAGCTTCTCGAGGATCTCGGTGCAGGCGTCAAACAGCTGGTAGGGGGAGACGGCAAGCGTTGTGGAGATGTGAGTAAAGCCCAGATCGCGGGCGGCGGCGCAGGCGTCGGCCAAGCGCAGAGCATAGCAGGCGCGGCAGCGTGCCTTGCGTTCAAAGCCGTGCGGCGCGGCGGTGCGCTCCCACAGCTCGCGAGCCTCCTCAAGCGAGCGCGTGGAGGCTATGCCAGAGCCCGCGCCCCGCTCGCACCGAACCACAGCGATGTGCGCCTCCTCGCGAGCCCAAGCAAGCAGGGTCTCGAGGCGCAGGTCGTGCTCTGCGGCGGGCTGGATGTTGGCGTTGGCCCACAGGATCACCGGTTCAAAGCCCTCGTTGCGCAAGTGGGCCACCGGCTCGAGCGAGCAGGGCCCGCAGCAGGCATGAAGCGCGAGCGGAACCCGCCCGCACGCCCGCGCCTGCTCCACAACGTCAACCATCCACGTCCTCCCTGCTCGGTATTTGTCATCCAAGGCATGGTAGCGCAACGGGCGCCGCGCGGCATCGCGGGCCGCACGGCCCAATCCTTGTGCAGAATCTCCCAGGCACCCACCGGCCTCGACAATCGAGGGTACAATGGCACGAAGGCGATCGAAGGAGGTTCGCATGGTACCCCCCATGGCAGTGATCAAGGACGACGAGGTGTTTGACGCGTTCGAGGCCGCGCAGGAGCCCGTGCTCACCATCAGCAAGCCCGGGCGTCGCACCCTCGCCGTCATCGACGCGAGCGCAGGCGCATGCCAAGAAGAGCCCCTGTCTGAATCCGACGTCGCCTCACTTAAGAGCGGCATCGCCGACTTTGAGAACGGCCGCTACATTGAGGCCACAGTACTTGTCGAGAAGCTGAGGGCGAAATATGGCCTATACCGTTGACGTCGCCGCCACGGCAGAAAGGGAGCTCGACCAAGCACTCTCCTACATTGCCGAGAAGTACGCATCGCCGCAAGCTATGTTCACCTTGCTTGAGGGGTTCAACGCCGCCCAGGAGGCCCTCAAGTCCTACCCCTCCCTCTACTCCGTCCACCATGCCGCAAGCGAGGCAACGAACCGGGAAATCCGAAGGGTTCGAGTCAAGAACTACGGGCTCTTCTACCACATCGACAAAAAGAGGCACGAAGTTCAGGTGTATTCCTTCCTGCACTCCCGACAAGACGCCGCCTGGCATTTTGTCCATGACCTCGAGCTGCTCGGCTAACCCAACCCAGCGGCCGCCACGTGCGGTCGCCGGGTTTTCTTGTAGGTTATTCGTTCGCCGCCAGAGTCCCTCGGCAACGAGCGCAAGCCCCGGACAAACGGCCATCCGGCATTGCCCACTCCCCATGCATGGCGACGAACGAATCGAGAGCGACCAACCACCGGCACAGGATTCTCCGCTTTGTTGCCTCACCTAATCCTGCTGGTAGTAATAGTCATCCAGCTCATACGTTATCACGGGCTTGATATGAAGCTTGTATTCCTCAATGAGCTCAACGAGCTTTTGCCCGTCGATGAGCGTCACGGTACAGGAGCCCTGTACGGCCTTCCTCTGGGCCGCCTTAGTAAAGTGGCTCGTCGTGACAAAAATGCCGTAGTCCGCACTCTCGGCCATCATTACGCCCATAAACTCGTTGATACTCGGCTCGCCAACAGCATTCTCGGTGAAGCGTTTGCACTGAACGACTACCTTGGAGGTGCGAAACTCGTCCGAGACGAAGTAGCCAAACCCATCCATGCCGTGATCTCCGGACATTTTCACGCCCTTCTCGGCGTCAAACTTTACGCCCATCTTTGAGAACAGAAGACGCGAGAAACTCTCGAACTTCTTGGGAGAAAATCCCTTGATGCAATCAAGGATGTCGATCTTCCACTGCTCGGGGTCATCTTCGGTGGGCTCCGCCTCTTCGGCGGAGACGGAAGCATCCACAGCGCACGAAAGCCCCTTATCGCAGGAGCCTGCTGGAGCCTCCTTCTTGGCATGGCCTTCGGTACGATGCCTCTCCCAAAACGCCTTGAGCTTCACCGTCTCATCGGCGGTCGGGTAACAGGACAGGTCAGCTGCACGCCCCTTCTCGGTGAGCACGATTTCACCTCCCCGCGAGAACGGCTCCACATAGCCGAGTTCCCGCAGCTCGGTCAGGCTAAAATTGAAGTCAAAGAGAAAGGGCACATACTGCCTGCCATTCTTAGACGTAACCGGGGCGAATATATCCTCATAGGTGAGGCTATTGCCTTCGTCGTCGATCATCTGCTCGCGTATGGCCTGACGGCTCGCCGTACCTCCGAGCGCCCGCAGCGCTTAAATAACATAGCGTCCGACATTCTGACGCTTGTATGCCTTGCCCATCAAGGCTCCTCTCTATTCTTTGTGAGCGTGACTATTCCTCACCCAGCTTTTCTCCGAACGATTCTTCCACAAACGCCGCAAGCCTACCGTCCTTGGCCAGCTCGGCGGTGTCGGCACACACGAAGTTCGCCTCACAGCCCCTTCCGTAACGTCCGTCCGGGCCAAGTATGTAGTTAGCAGCGTCCTTCAAGAGAGACGCCCTCCGGATTCCTCGTCACAGGTAGCTGGCCGCGAACAAAAAACTGCAGTGTAAAGCATTTGTGGAACATTCTAACAGAGGGTTTGGACACAATATTGCATTCGTTCCCAAGAAGCACCCGGCGGCCGTTGAGCGCTAGGTGGCCTGCCACATCAAATTGATAAGCCGCCCCACAATCAAGAGCAAGATCAGCAGGCACCAGCGCGTGCTTGTTCCTGCAGTCCTCATCATTATGGGCGCCTTAATCCTCGCGAGGAGCTACCTGCTGTAACCGGCAGCCAAGCGAGGCAAGCGCATAGCACCCCTACTCCCCTAGGAGCTTGATGCCGCACGCGGTGTCTTCGCAGTGGGTGCAGGCTGGGGTTTTGTGGATGCGCCAGGTGGCGTAGAGGTCTCCGGCGCAACCGGCGAGGTGGAAGGCAAAGATGGCGTAACCCAGAAGCGGCAGGCGCAGCGCAGCGCCGCCCGCAAGCATGGCTACGCTCAGGAGAGATGCCGGCGCCAGAAGCACCACGACGTAGGCCGCACGGGTAAACGTCACCCCGGGGCAGCCCGCGTAGAACATCCCCGCGCTGAAGCCGTAGGCGACCTTCGCCCGCCCACCGCCCATGAGCTTGAAGCACGCCCCATGGATGAGCTCGTGCACGGGCAGCGCTACGACGGAAGCCACCAGCAGAAGCGCGCCCCACGCGGAGATGGCAAGCCCAAAGGACAGGCCCGTTGCCTCGCGAAGCACGGCAAGCTCGCCCGGCACGTCGAAGACACCCGCAAGCAGCAGCGCCGCGCCAAGCGCGGCGGACACCCCTAGCAGCCAGTAGCTCAGCCGCAAGAGCGCCCGGCGCGTCTCGCCCTCTTCCAAGAAGTTGAGCTCCCCGAGCTCAGCGTAGCCCTGGGGCTCCCCGCCAGCGGCGGCACCCGCGCGATGCCTGTCCTCGTGCTCGCCAGCAGCCATCTATGCCCTCCCGTCCAGCCGCAGCTCGTACACGTTTGTCCACGGCGTGAGGGGCAGCCCCTCGTAGGGGAACCAAAGCGCGTGATACTGCACAAAGCCCAGCTCGTGATAAAGGCGGTTCGACAAGCTATGGGGGCTCGTGTTGATGCGAAGGGCCCCGCAGCCCCGCCGCAGGCCCTCGCGCGCATAGGCACAGAGCAGGGCCGTGGCCACCCCCCGCCCGCGCGCCTCGGGGTCTGTGGCCAACAAATGGCAGGTCAGGGCCTCTGCTGGCGCCAGAGGCTCCCACGCGGGCTCCACGCCGTCCAGGCCAAAGTCGTGGTCGAGCGACATGGCGCCGAGCACGCGGGCGCCGTAACGCAGCTCCCCTGCCGGCGTCACGTCTGCCGCAGCGGCAGCCACCCACGTGGTGCCCGCACGCAGACGCGCGCTCACGTCGTTGGGAAGCGGCCAAAAGCCGCGCTTCCAGCCGCAGGTCTCGCGCCCCGGCTCCTCGCAGGCGTCGAGCACGCGCTCGTACAGCGCGAGCACCGCAGGCTCCATCGCAGGCGTTGCCCTCACCACCGCGATGCCCTTCGGGGCCTCGCGCACCTGGGGCACGCCCGCCTCGAACGTCACGAGCGGGCGCAGGTGCCGCACCCCCTCGCCCGCCGTCATCGCCTCGCGCGCCGCCTCCACTACGGCCTGAGGTGACTCGAGCGGCAGGTCGTGCCCGCATTCAGGCACCACCACGAGCCGCGCCGCCGGCAGCGTCTCGGCAATGCGGGCGGTTTCCTCGGGCGTAATGAGATCGTGCTCGCCGGCCATCACGCACGCAGGGCAACACACCTTCGCAAGCGAGGAAGCCTCAAGCTGCGGCTGCTCCAGCATGAGACGCAGCAGCTCCTCCTCGGCATACCTCGCAGGCTCGCCGGCCGCCTCGCACACGATGGGCTCGGCGCCCGAGGCATCATACTCCGAGACGCACCGCGCCGCCGCGCCGTCTTCGCACGCCGCGCGCGCCTCGCCGCGCCTCTGCTCAAGCTCCGCAAGCGCCGCTCGCATGCCCTCGCGCGCCTCGCTGGCAAGCCCCTCGGGCGTGAGGTTGGCGCCCAGCGTCGTGAGCGAGAGCACGCGTGCCGGCGCCTCGCGCGCCACGATGAGGCCTGCGATCCCGCCGTCAGAAAAGCCGAGCACATGCGCTTGCGTTACGCCCAGGCGGCTCATGACCTCGAGCACGTCGGCTGCCATAAGCTCGTAGGTGAGCGGCTCGGAGCCGCGCCACGAGGCGCCGTGGCCGCGACTGTCGAGCGCGATGACGCTGCGCTCTTCCGCCAGCGCCTCCACCACGGCGGCCATGTGCTCGTGCGTCTCGCCGTTGCCGTGGAGCACCACCACGGGAGCCGGCGCATAGCCAACGGCAAAGGGCGTGCCCGGCGCGTCGGCCACGCCTTGTGGCGCGTACACAAACGCCGCCACACGCGCGCCGTCTGCCATGGGCACGTCGACTCTCACCTTGGGTTCCACGGCCGCTCCCCTCTCCACGGACACTCCCCTCATACCAAAAGGGCGTCCCACGGACGCCCCTTGCAACTCTTCGTGTTCGCGCCAGCCCACGCACCAAGGCGCGGCAGCTGTAGGCCGGCACACCGGAGCCGGCGCAAGGCGCGCTGGCCTGCTGGGCGCCCATGCGCCAGCCCGCGCCAACCCGTGCTCGGACGACGCTCTCGGCCGGCAGTCCCGACCAGCGGATGCCCGGCCCGCCGGCCCGCGCATCCGCCCTACTTCTTGAACTGGCTCTCGTGCTTCTTGAAAAAGTCAAAGCGCGGCGGCAGCTCCTTGATGCGGTGCTCGCCGGCCTCCTCGCCCAGCTCGCAGGCAAGCTGCACAGGCGTTGCCAGTGCGTGCTCCCAGCTAAAGAAGTCCTCGGCGGCAAAGCCCATGTACTCGGCCACAAGCTCGCAGCCGGCGGGCACGGCCGCGTGCATGAGCAGCGCGGTGGTGCGCAGGGCGCAGAAAGCGTCTGCCAGGGCGGCCTCGTAGGCCTCCTTGTTGTCGCCTGCGGCCTTGCTGGCCGCGTCCCAGCGCTTGTTGGCCGCGCGGCAGAACTCCTCCACACCGGCAAGGGCGCCGTGGAAATCAAGGCCATGGACCGTGCGCTCAAAGGCGAGCGTGGCTGTCTGGCAGGCCTCAACCACCTCGGACGCAGGCTCTGCCGCCGGCAGCTTGCCCGCGCAGGCCTTGGCCGCACCATAGAAGCAGCTACGGGCCAGGCGGTTGAAGATGTTGGTGAGGAAGGCACTCTCCTTGAGGGCGGGATCGACCACGCGGGGGTCATCCTTCACCAGAAGGTCGGGCTCGCCGCCCTTGCCCTTGCGAGAGACACTCGTGTCGTAGGGCTTGGGCGAGAAGCTCACGGCCTTGGCATCGAGCGCCAGCGACAGCCAGTGGGCGCGCAGCTGCTCGGGCGTGTAGTTCTCGAGAAGCTCCGCGGCCATGGGCGGCTTGATGGCGCCCGAGCTCGAGGCCTTCTTGTTCATGAACAGGATGTGGTAGTTGGCAACCGGCGTGGTCTGCTTGAGACCCCAGCCCATCGCCTCCCACATGGCCGGCTGGGCCACGCAGTAGAAGTAGATGTTGTCCTGGCCAATGAACTGGAAGACCTGGGCGTCGTCCGAGCACCACCAGTCGCGCCAGTCACGCGTGCTGTAGCGACCCTCGTCAGCCTCGCCCAGGGCAGCCTGCACAAACGAGATGGGCGCCCACAGGCTCTCGGGCCAGCACCAGACGGTGAGCCCCTCAACGCCTCTGATCACGGGCGCGGCCACGCCCCAGTCGATGTTGCCCGTGATGCGGAAGGGCAGCAGGCACTTGCCCGTACGGAAGCGCACCTGCGCCGCCTCGAGCACCTCGCGGGCACAGTCGCGCTCCTCCCAGTTGGCAAACTCGACCGAGAAGCTCGTGGCCGTGCCGGCAGGCTCGTGCACGGTGTGGGCGGGCAGCTGCGCCGCCACGGCGTCGAAGTCTGCGCGCAGCTCGTTTTTGATGTAGATGACCGGAGCCACGAGGCTCTCGCGAACCGTCTTGGTGACAACGCCACGCACCTGCTCGTCGGCATCCCACTCGTCCATGAGCCGCTCGAGGACCGCCTGGTAGGCAGGCAGGTCGAAGTACCAGTTGTCACAGGGGCGCAGCTCGGGCTTGGTGCCCGTGAGCTGCGAGACCGGGGCAATGAGCTCCTCAGGGTCAAACTGGTGGCCCAAATCGCACTCGTCGGCATAGGCCTTCTCAGACTTGCAGCCGCGCACTGGGCAGCGACCAATGACCTGGCGGCCGTTGAGGAACGTCTGCGCCTCGGTGTCGTAGAACTGCAGGGTCGAGCGACGCTTGAGGGCGCCCACCTCGTGCAGGCGACGAATCCACTCGTCGGTGAGCTTGGCGTGGTAGTCCTTGGCGGCATCGAGCCCTGAGCCCTCAAAGATGTCGAGCGAGATGCCATAGGCGTCAAGGGCTGCCTTCTGGTTGTCGTGGTGGCCGCGCACGTAGTCGGTGATTGTGCCGTCAAACTCACCCGCCTCGGTGAGTTTGCGGTAGCCCTCCATGATGGGTGAGCCATAGCAGTCGGTTCCGGAGACAAACAGCACGTTCTGGGCACCAATGCGGTCACGCAGGAAGCGCGCAAAGAAGTCTGCCGGGACAAAGACGCCACCGATGTGGCCAAAGTGCAGGTCCTTGTTGCCATAGGGCATGCCGGCCGTCACAACGGCGCGGGCGGGGAAATGCGGACGGTTCGCGCAGAAAGCATCGGTTGCCATGCGTGCCTCTCTCACGGATTGCTTAAAACCCGCCTATTTTCGCACTTTTTGCTTGGCAGCGCAGCCCTCACGCCCGCGGGAAGCGCGTGGGGGCGCATGCATGCCTGGAAGGCTGGGGCTCCGGATATATCATGCCGGGCTCAAACAGTCCTCGCTTCGCTGCGGAACTCGCCCGGCACGATATATCCGGAGCCTCACACCTCGTAGCTCTTCGCCACCAGCAAAAGCCCAGACCCGCAGCGCGCAGCGCCTCGCCGCCCTCACGCCCGCGGGAAGCGCACGGTTATGGTGGTGCCCTCTCCGAGCGCGCTCTCGAGCTCGACGCTCGCGCCATGGAAGGTTGCGGCGTGCTTGACGATGGCAAGGCCCAGGCCCGTGCCGCCCATGGCACGCGAGCGGCTCTTGTCCACGCGGTAGAAGCGCTCAAACACCTTGGCCTGCTGCTCGGGCGCAATGCCTGTGCCCGTGTCGCTCACACGCACCACCGGCGCTCCCGCCTCGTGCCCCACCCACACGCTCACGCGCCCGCCCGCATGGTTGTAGCGAATGGCGTTGTCGCACAGGTTGTAGATGAGTTCGTCGAGCAGGCGCGGCACGCCCGTGACCTGCGCAGACTCCCCCTCGCACACAAGCGTAACGCCTGCGGCCTCGGCCGGGTGCTCAAGGTGGCGCACCACGTCGAGCGCCACGCGATGCAGGTCGACCGTCTGCTCGGCACCCACCAGCGCGCGGTCGCCGGCGCGCTCGGACTCGTCCAGGCGCGAGAGGGTGAGGATGTCGTTTACCAGCGCCGTCATGCGCTTTGCCTCGTCCAGGATGCGCTCGGCAAACTCCGGGACGTCTTTGGGGCGGGCAATGCCAGCACTGATGAGCTCGGCTGCGCCCGAGATGCTCGCAAGCGGGGTCTTGAGCTCATGGGTGACGTTGGCCGTGAACTCGCGGCGCATCCGCCCCGCCTCGCGAAGCTCCTCCACCTGCGCGGCGAGCATGGAGCGCTGCTCGGCAATCTGGCGCACGAGCGGGGCAATCTCTGCGTAGGAGGCATCTGGGTCGGGCGAGGCTGGATCGAGCTCGAGCACCGGGCTCACGAGACGCGCCGCTAGCGTGCGCGAAGCCACCCAGCACCCGGCAATGACCACGCCGATCACGCCGAGCGCGAGCGGCAGCTCCGCCGCAAGCAGCGCCGTGGCGCCCCGCCGGTCCGCCGACATGCGCAGCACCGAGCCGTCGGCCAGCCGACGCGCGTGGTACACGCTCACATAGCCCACCGTGTCGCTCTCGCGCACGGAGGCGCCCTCGCCCGTCTCGCGTGCCTCGGCCACCTCCTCGCGCAGGGCGTGGTTGGGAAGCGCCTGCGCTGAGGCGGCGCTGTCGTAGGCAACGGTGCCGTCTGCAAAAACAAGCGTCACGCGCTCGTCTCCCAGGCCAAGCCCAGCGAGCCTGGCGACGTTGGCCGAGCTGTCCTCGAGCATGCCGCTCACGAGCATGCACTCGCTTGCGAGCATGGCGTCGGCATCGCGCAGCGCCAGCTCCTGGCTCGCCCATGCCATCGTGGCAAACACCACAAGGGTTACGGTCGTGGTGGCAAGGGCAAGCGCAAAGAAGATGCGCCGGGTAAGCGAGGGCTGGCGCGGGGCGCCCCTCATACGCATCCGCCTCCCTACGCCTTCAGCCGGTAACCCACGCCGCGCACCGTCTCGATGAGGCACGCGTGGTCGCCAAGCTTTTGGCGCAGCGTCTGCACGTGCACGTCTACCGTACGGCTGCCGCCGTCAAAGTCCCAGCCCCACACGCGCTGCAGCAGGGTCTCACGGCTAAACACCACGCCCGGAGACTTCATGAGAAAGGCAAGCAGGTCGAACTCGCGCACGGTGAGCGAAAGCGGCTCACCGGAACAGACAACCTCGCGCCGCGCCTCCGAGAGCGCAAGAGGGCCCACCGCGAGCACCTCCGCGGCGACCTGCCCCTGGCGCTGCACCTGGGCGCGCCTCAGCAGTGCCCTCACGCGGCTCACCATCTCCATCATGCCAAAGGGCTTGGAGAGGTAGTCGTCGGCACCTTGGTCGAGCGCCGTCACCGTGTCGAGCTCGGTGTCTTTGGCCGTGAGCATCATCACCGGCACGTGCGCAAGGGCGGGCGTGGTGCGAATGCGCCGCAAGATCTCGAGGCCGTCGGTGTCGGGGAGCATGATGTCGAGCAGCACGGCATCGGGCACGCGCTCGGAGCAGGCACGGCGGAGCGCCGCGTCGTCGGCCAGGCCTTGCGCCTCGATGCCCGCCTGCGTGAGGGCATATATCGCCAGCTCGCGAATGTTCTTCTCGTCCTCGACGTAGTAGATCACGGGACTCCCTTCAAAGGCCTTGCCGCAAGGCGGAAACGTGACGCTGCTGCGTGGCCGGCAGATGCGGGCACAAAAACGGGCGCAGGTCTGCCCTGCGCCCTCACGAGCCCTAGCTCATGTCGTGAACGCGCGCGCCTCCGTCAAGGATACGCTCACCGCTCGCCCGAAACACCGCCCAATTGGCAATCCTCTGCGCGTTGTCGCCTATGCGCTCGAAGTACTTGGCAACCATAAGCAGCTCGGGCAGCACGCGCGCCGGGGGGTCTCCTGCGCGGATGAGCCCCACCACGCCGTCCTGTGCCTCGGCATACATGCGGTCAAGCTCGTCGTCTGCGGCAATCACCTCGCGGGCGTGGGCCTCGTCTGCGGCGAGAAACGCGGCCACCGCCCCCTCGATCATCGCAGCGGCGCGGGCGCTCATGGCCATGAAGGCGTCGGACAGCTTGCCCTCCACGCCCTCCGGCAGCTCGGAGAGGATGAAGGCCACGTCGCGCGCCATCGAGTCGATGTGGGCCATGTCCGAGACTATGCGAAATGTCGAGGTAACAAAGCGCAGGTCACCGCCAATGATGGGTTGCTGCAGGAGCATGGTGTCAAGGCAAGCCCCCTCAATCTCCGAACGCAGGCGCTCGGCCGTCTTGCGGCCCGCCAAAACGCCCGCCTCGGCGCCCTTGTCGCCCGCACATGCGAGACCCGCCGCCCGTACGTCCGAGCAGCACGCCTCGCCAAAGCGTCCCACCAGGGCCTCCAGATCGCTCAGCTGCTTGGTAAAGCTCGTTCGCATCGCCATGACGACGCTCCTTTCTAGTTGTGTGAAGCTTGCGCGGCGCCCGGCGTCACCGCTCGCCGGCTCCTAGCCAAACCGCCCGCTGAGGTAGTCGGCCAGCTTGGGGTTCTCAGGCGCGGAGAAGATCTGCTCGGTGGGGCCCTCCTCGAGCATCTCGCCCATGTAGAAGAAGGCGGTGCGGTCGCTCACTCGCATGGCCTGCTGCATGTTGTGCGTCACGATGGCCACGCAGATGCCCGCGTCGGCGATGGAGCGGATGGTCTCCTCCACCGCAAAGGTCGAGATGGGGTCGAGCGCCGAGCACGGCTCGTCAAAGAGAACCACGTCGGGCTTCATGGCAAGGGCGCGGGCGATGCACAGGCGCTGCTGCTGGCCACCCGAGAGCCCCAGGCCGCTCTTGTCGAGCTTATCTCTCACCTCGTCCCACAGCGCCGCCTGGCGAAGCGCCTGCTCCACCATGGCATCGGCCTCCTCGCGCCCCGAGACGCGGCCGTGGCAACGCGGCGCATACAGGATGTTGTCGCGGATGGACTTGCGAAACGGCGTGGGCTGCTGGAACACCATGCCGATGGAGCAGCGCAGCTCAAAGAGGTTCTCCTTGGGCGTGTTGACGTTGCGCCCGTGATAGAAGATCTCGCCCGACACCTCGCAATGGGGTATCTCGCGGTTCATGAGGTTGAGGCAGCGAAGAAACGTCGACTTGCCGCAACCGGAGGGGCCGATGAGGGCCGTGACCTTTCCCTCGTCAAACCCCAGGCTTGTGGGGTGCAGCGCCTCCTTGGTGTGGTCGTAGCGCACAGAGACGTCGTGCGCGCTCAGGAGGTGGGCCGAAGTGGCGCCCAGGCTCTCGTTTGTCATTCGCTCATCATCCTCTTAGCAAGGGCACCGCCCACAAGGCGGGCGCCAACGTTGAACAGCAACACGCATATCAGAAGCACGCACGCCGTGCCCCACACGATCTCGTCGTTGCCTGGGGTGGGCTCCATCTTGAGCTTCCAGATGTGCACGGCAAGCGTCTCGGCAGGCCGAAAGACGTTGAAGGGGTTGGTGGGGCTCGCGAGGCTCGCGCTCGCGAAGTTTATCCTCGCTGCCGCCGAACCGGCCGTGAAGATGAGCGCCGCCGCCTCGCCGAAGACGCGTCCGGCGCTTACCACCACGCCCGTCACGATGGCCGGCATAGCCGAGGGCAGAAGCACCCCACAGGTGGCCTCCCAGCGCGTGAGCCCCATGGCAAGCGCGGCGTCGCGCTGGTGGCGAGGGACGTCTGCCAGCGCCTGCTGGATGACGCGCACGAGGATGGGGATGTTGAACATCGTGAGCGCCAGGGCGCCCGCGAGGATGGAAATGCCCCAGCCCAACGTCACCACAAAGAACAGGCTGCCGAACATGCCCACCACGATGGACGGCAGGCTCGAGAGCGCCTCGATGGCCGTTGAGGCCGCCGAGCTTGCCCACGAGTCTGGCGCGTACTCCACCAGGAAGATGGCCGCGCCCAAGGAGATGGGCAGGCTTATGGCAAGCGTGAGCACCAGCAGGTAGAACGAGTCAAACAGCTGGTAGGCAATGCCGGGAAGCTCCTTGTCCGTGGAGGGGTTGGTAAGAAAGCCCGGCTCGAGCACCTTGCCCAGCCCTCGGCTCAAGACATACACGACGATGGCCGCCAATAGGGCAAGCACGACCCCCGCAAGCACGTAGATCACACTCGTGGCCACCCGGTCTTGGGCGCCGATGCGCCTCGCGTTATCGCTCACGATCCCTCTCCCCCTTCCGCGTGATGGCATGGATGACGCCGATGAACGCCAGCGACATGAGCAGCAACAGCAGGCCCAGGCTCCACAGCGCGTGATATTCCACCGATCCTGTAGTGGCGTTGGAAAGCCCGCTCGTGAGCGCCGTGGTAAGTGTGGCAGCCGGGTCCAGCAGGCCCTCGGGCATGGCGCGCTCGACGCCGCCGATCACCATCTGCACGGCGAGCGTCTCGCCAAAGGCGCGGGTCATGCCCAAAATCACCGCCGTCATGAGCGATGTGGCCGCGCTCTTGAGCACCACGTGCCAGATGGTCTGCCATCGCGTGCACCCAAGCGCGTAGGAGCTCTCGCGAAACTGCCGGGGCACGGCGGCGAGCGCGTCGATGGCCAGCGTGGTGACCGTGGGCAAGATCATCACCGCAAGCACGATGGCGCCAGAGAGGATGCCCGCGCCGGTGCCCGCCGCCTCGCCAAAGACGGCGCGCATGGCCGCGTTGACCACCGTGAGTCCCATCAGGCCATACACCACGCTCGGGATTCCCACCAGAAGCTCAACCAGAGGCTGGAAGACGCGCCGGCCAAAGACGGGCTGCACCTCGACGACAAAGATGGCGCTCGCAACAGCGATGGGCAGGGCGAACACGGTAGATAGCAGCGTCACCGCAAACGAGCCCACGATGAGCGGAAGCGCACCGTAGCGCCCCTCCGAGGGGATCCAGTTTCGCCCTCCCAGAAACTCGCCCAGCCCAACGCCATCCACGAAAAACGTCGTAAGCCCCTGGCTTGCCACCATCGCTATGAGGGCCACCACAACCACGCCCACAAGCGCGACGCACGCGCCCGTCAGCCCCATGCCGACTCGCTCGAGCTGAGCTTTTGGCATACGTTTCACAAACAATCACCCACTCCCAATACGAATAAAAGCCACGCCAAGCAGAATCCCCGCTCACCGGCAGAAGCCGAGTGCCAAGAATGCCGAAACAGCCGGCACCATGACACCGCAGCCACCAGCAACGTGAGCAGCGGTAGTCCTGCATGGTGGCGGTGGGGCTGAGGGACTTTGCGAAGCTAAGTGACCCCACCGCTGCCATGCAGGTCAATCGCCGGCTTACAGGTAGCGAGAGCTACTTGCGAGAAAGATTGCCCGAAGCATCCTTGGAGACCTTCATGCCGGTGAGTGGGATAAAGCCCTCCTCGGCAACGAGCGAGCCCTGCACCTCGTCGGAGAGCATGTACTCGACGAAGGCCTTCGTCACCTCGTCGGCGTCCTTGGCAACATACATGTGCTCGTACGACCAGATCTTGAACTCGCCGCTCTCCACGTTCTCGGGCGTAGGCTCCACGCCATCCACCGAGAGCGCCTTGAACTTGGAGTCGTCATAGTAGGAAAAGGCGAGGTAGGAGATGGCACCGGCGGTCTGCTGCACCTTCTCCACCACCGTGCCCGAGGAGTCCTCCTCGGCCACGGGCTTGAAGGAGTCGGGAACCGTGGCGCCGTCGAGCACCGCTGCCTCAAAGGTGGCGCGCGTGCCCGAGCCCGCCTTGCGGTTGATCACCTGGATGGCGCCGGCCGACCCTCCCACCTCGCTCCAGTCGGTGATGGAGCCGGTGAAGATGCCGCGAAGCTGCTCGGTGGTGAGGTTGTCCACGTCCACCGAGGCGTTGACGATGGGACCCATACCCACAACGGCAACCTGGTTGTCCACGAGCTTGGCCGCGTCGGCCGCCTCAAGCTTCTCCTCGGCAAAGATGTCAGAGCGGCCAATCTGCGCCTTGCCGTCCTTGACGTCGGAGAGGCCCTGGCCAGACCCGCCGGCGCCCACGGAGATGGAGACGTCGGGGTTGGCATCCATGAACTGGTTGGCCGCGGCCTCCACCAGGCCCTGGAAGCTCGTGGCACCCGTGCAGCTGATGGATCCGGAGAGCTTGGAGGCCGCCTCAGACGCGGGCGAGGCGCCCTCGCCGGACGAGGCACAGCCCACGAGTCCCAAACCCGCTACGGCAGCGAGGCTGCCTGCGAAGGACAGGAACGAACGACGAGACATAGTGGTACGCATGATGCTCCCTACGTTTTGATGGACGGAAATCTGCGCCAGCCATCTGCCGGCCAAGGAGCACTCTACGCACCGGCCGCCGCGAGGCAGACGGCAAAGCCAAGTCCTTACGCGTCCCTGACCATCCCTTACCGTCGCCTTACATTAGGCTCACCCGCGCCAGCGCCCCCGCCCCCGCGCACTCCCTCGCCCACGCCCGCACGCCCCCGGGCCCTCGCGCGCCCCGCCCTGCGCCAGCGCCCATCAGGCTCGAAGCATCCTCACCGCAGATGCAAGACAGACGATACGGTCAACTGTCCGCCCCTCCTCGCCCTCCCCCGCCCCGGCGCCAGCGCCCTCACCTCCTCGCTAATAATTCGGTTCCATATGATTAGGTACCTTGACTATGATGCATGAAAGTCGTAAGGTACCCCAGTCAACTCAGAGGCAACAAAGAAGGGAGGTATCATGAGCAGCACTGAATTTGCCTCGCCTGCCAGCGAAGAGGTGCGGGCCGGGGCGGTGGCAGCGGCGAGAGCGGCAGGCGAGCCAGACGGGCTGAGCGGCGAGACGCCCCGCCCCGACTGCTTCCGACCGCGCTGGATGGACCTGCAAGATCCCGCCGAGCGCCGTCGCGCCCACATCCTGGACAGCCTGGGGTTCTGCGGGCACTACCTGCACGTTCATGGCGGTGGTCGCTCGGGGCGCGCCCCCATCCTCTGCACCCTGCGCAAGCGCGGCAACATGATGCCCCAGCGCGAGCTCATGGGTAAGTTCGAGCTCAAGGCGGGCTCGTTGTCCGAAGTGCTCACCAAGATCGAGAAGGACGGCCTCATCGAACGCACCCGCGACCCCGAAGACCGCCGTCAGCTCATCGTGAAGCTCACGCCCGAGGGCCAGGCACAGGCAGACGAGGAACAGCTCCGCCGCGAGCGCTTCCGCTCCCTGGCGTTTGCCACCCTCTCAGACGAAGAGCTGGCCCAACTCGAAGACATGCTCGTAAGGATCAAGACGCAATGGAGGACGATAGATGATTAGAACCCTCGCCAAATCTATCCGAGAATACAAGGGAGCAGCCATCGCCACGCCCTTGCTCGTCTCGGGTGAGGTGCTGTTTGAGGTCATGATCCCCTTTGGAACGGCCCTGCTCATCGACCAGGTGAAGGCGGGTGCGCCCCTGCCCACCCTGCTCACCTACGGCGGCATCCTCGCCCTCATGGCCCTCATCTCGCTCGCGTTTGGCGCGGCCGCCGGCCTCACCTGCGCCAAGGCCTCGGTGGGCTTCTCCAAGAACCTGCGTAAGGACATGTTCCACGCCATCCAGGGCTTTGACTTTGCCACCATCGACCGCTTCTCCAACAGCTCGCTGGTGACCCGCCTCACCACCGACGTGCAAAACGTGCAGATGGCCTACATGCAGATTATCCGCACGGCCATCCGCTGCCCGCTGTTGCTCATCTTTGCCTTCATCATGGCCTACATCATGGGCGGCTGGCTGAGCTTCATCTTCCTGGCCGTGGTTCCGGTGCTCGCCATCGCGCTCATTGCCATCATCAAGATCGTGCACCCCATCTTCAAGCGCATCTTCAAGAAGTACGACGCCCTCAACGAGAGCGCCGAGGAGAACCTTGGTGGCATCCGCGTTGTGAAGAGCTACGTGCGCGAGGACTACGAGAAGCGCAAGTTCGAGGTCGCGGCCGACGAGGTGGCCAAGAACTTCACCCGCGCCGAGCGCATCCTCGCCCTCAACGGCCCCATCATGAACTTCTGCATGTACTGCGTCATGACCTCGGTCATTGGCCTCGGCGCCTACGCCATCATCTCCACCAGAGGCGAGCTCATCGACGTGGGCCAGTTCTCGAGCCTCATCTCCTACGGCATCCAGATCCTCATGAGCCTCATGATGATCTCGATGGTGTTTGCCATGTGCACCATCGCCGAGGAGGGCGCCGAGCGCATCTGCGAGGTGCTCACCGCCCAGTCTGAGATCGTGAGCCCCGACGAGCCCATCACCGAGATCACCGACGGCTCCATCGACTTTGACCACGTGGGCTTTAGCTACGCCGGTGCCCGCGACCGCGAGGCTCTCACCGACATCGACCTGCACATTAAGAGCGGCGAGACCATCGGTATCATTGGTTCCACGGGCAGCTCCAAGTCGAGCCTCGTACAGCTCGTGCCGCGCCTGTATGACACCACCGAGGGCTGCGTGCGCGTGGGCGGCGTCGATGTGCGCGACTACGACCTCGAGGCCCTGCGCAACGGCGTAGCCATGGTGCTGCAGAAGAACGTGCTGTTCAAGGGCACCATTGCCGAGAACCTGCGCTGGGGCAACGCCAACGCCACCGACGAGGAGGTCATCGAGGCGGCCAAGCTCGCTCAGGCCGACGAGTTTGTCCAGGGATTCGCCGACGGCTACGACCACATGATCGAGCAGGGCGGCACCAACGTCTCCGGCGGCCAGAAGCAGCGCCTGTGCATCGCGCGCGCCCTGCTCAAGCGCCCCAAGATCTTGATCCTCGACGACTCCACGAGCGCCGTTGACACCAAGACTGACAAGCTCATCCGAGAGGGCCTCAAGAGCTACCTGCCCGAGACCACCAAGATCATCATCGCCCAGCGCACGGGCTCTGTGGAAGACGCCGACCGCATCATCGTCATGGACGGCGGCCGCATCTCGGCCGTGGGCACCCACGAGGAGCTGCTGCGCAAGAGCGACATCTACCGCGACGTGTACATGTCGCAAAACAAGCAGAGCCACGACCAGAAGCACATCGACATTGAGGAGGACGCGAATGAGTAAGCCGCAAGGAGGAGCCCCCAAGAAGCGCAACATGGGCAAGACCGCCGCGCGCGTGCTCAAGATGCTCTTTAGCTTCTACCCGGCGCTACTGCCCGCCGTCATTGTCTGCATCGTCATCAATGCCGTGGTGCAGGCCGTCCCGAACGTGTTCATGGAGCGCGTGCTTGCCATCGTGCAGGAGGTGTGGGACACCGGCGAGTGGGATCCGGTCGCCTCTGCCGTGCTCGGCAACGTTGCCATGCTCGCCGCCTTCTATGTGGTAGGCATCATCTGCAACGCCTTCTGGAACCAGGCCATGGCCATCATCACGCAGGGCTCGCTCAAGAAGTTCCGCTGCGCGATGTTCGACCACATGCAGGAGCTGCCGATCCGCTACTTTGACACGCACCTGCACGGCGACGTCATGAGCTACTACACCAACGACATCGACGCCATGCGCCAGATGATCTCACAGTCGCTGCCGCAGCTCATGCTCACCTGCCTCATCATGCTCTCCGTCTTTGGCATCATGGTGTTCTACAGTATCCCCATGACCATCGTCGTGATCTTGGGTGCGTTCATCATGGCCAAGGCCACGAGCTTCCTCGGCGGCCGCTCGGCCAAGAACTTCCTGCGCCAGCAGAAGGCCGTGGCTGCCCTCGAGGGCCACGTTGAGGAGGCCATGAGCGGCGAGAAGGTCATCAAGGTCTTCTGCCACGAGGACGAGGCCGAGGCCGACTTTGACCTCATCAACCGCGAGTGGGAAGACGCCGCCCGCACGGCCAACAGCTATGCCAACACGCTCATGCCCATCCTCATGAACATGGGCAACCTGCTGTACGTGATTGTGGCCATCGCCGCCGGTACGCTCATCTCGCTGGGCGCCCCCAACTTCTCCATCTCGGGGCTTCCGCTCACCGTTGCCGTGGCCGTTCCGTTCCTCAACATGACCAAGCAGTTCGCCGCCCAGATTGGCCAGGTCTCCAACCAGATCAACTTTGTGGTGATGGGCCTTGCTGGCGCCGAGCGCATCTTTGAGCTGCTCGACGAGGAGATTGAGCAGGACGAGGGTTACGTCACGCTCGTGAACATGGCCGTGGAGAACGGCGAGCTCGTGGAGAGCGAGAAGCGTACGGGGCTCTGGGCCTGGAAGCACACGCACAAGAGCACCGGCCTCACCGACTACGTGCCGCTGCGCGGTGACGTCCGCATGGAGCACGTGGACTTTGGCTATGTGCCCGGCCGCGATGTGCTGCACGACGTGAGCGTCTACGCCAAGCCTGGCCAGAAGGTGGCCTTCGTAGGCGCAACTGGTGCTGGCAAGACCACGATCACCAACCTCATCAACCGCTTCTACGACATCGCTGACGGCAAGATTCGCTACGACGGCATTAACGTCAACAAGATTCGCAAGTCTGACCTGCGCCGTTCGCTTGGTGTGGTGCTGCAGGACGTGAACCTGTTCACGGGCACAGTGATGGACAATATCCGCTACGGCAAGCTCGACGCCACCGATGAGGAGTGCATCGCCGCCGCCAAGCTCGCTGGCGCCGACCAGTTCATTTGCCGCCTGCCCGAGGGCTACGACACGATGCTCACCGACAACGGCGCCCAGCTCTCGCAGGGCCAGCGTCAGCTTTTGAGCATTGCCCGCGCTGCCGTTGCCGACCCTCCCGCGATGATTCTCGACGAGGCCACCTCGAGCATCGACACGCGCACCGAGGCCATCGTGCAGAAGGGCATGGACGCGCTCATGCAGGGCCGCACCACCTTTGTGATTGCGCACCGCCTCTCCACCGTGCGCAACTCCGACGTGATCATCTGCCTGGATCACGGTCGCGTCATCGAGCGCGGCACGCACGACGAGCTCATCGCCAAGCAGGGCTACTACTACCAGCTCTACACCGGCGCCTTTGAGCTGGAATAACGCATCCGTGCCCGGGCCGCAACCCACCTGATGCCCACCGGCTTCCATTGAGCCCCGTCAAGGCCCCCAGCTTTGGCGGGGCTTTTTGTTGCAACTTCAAAACCGCAGCCTAATTACCGCTTTAATTGCATCAGTCCGTTTACCCGCGTAGAGACGCTTTGCAAACTAGCTGGTATATGCCTATCCTGTATTTTTCAGGTTTGTCCTCCACTCGCGGTATCTAAAACAGAGCGGTAATTTGGCTGCAATTTAGCATTAGAGACGTATTCAGAGGCATCGGAGGCTCGCATCCAACCGCCTATAGCGGTGTTTTTCCAGTCATATATGTGTTCTGAGACCCAAACAAGCTCTTGTGAAGATGATTGCGGCGCTGCAAGAAGGCAGTCGTTCTCTTTTGCAGCGCAAAGCCGAGCTTTTCCGCAAGCGTGGGCAGCACCGCATCGAACAGCTCTAGGTCTGCCATTTGCTCGTAAAGCAGATCGGCAACTGTGTACCCCATGTTTTCGAGTGCCGCCGTACGCCCACTTGAAATGCGGAACCCATCACGGTCCGCATGGAATGCCGTGCCATTGACCTCTAAGATGCGCTTGTGCTCCACCCAAAGAGCGTCGGCGATGCAAAAATTACCATGCGCAAGCGAACCCGCCTCACGCGTGAAGCCAACTCTCCGGTTAAGGTCAGGCTTGCCAAACGACTCTCCCCCGTTCCACACGCCAGAGCAGAGCAACAGCAGGGCCTTGGTTTCAGCGGGCGAGCCGGAGCCGTTGAGCGCCATCCCGAGCGCACGGCGCAACGGATGACGCGGCCCCAGCTCAAACTCATCTGCAACGCGAGCTATCTCCGCCACGCTCGTAAGCGGAGCGCGTTTCCACATGTTCGTGAGCTTTCCCTTGCGGTCAAACACCGGAGACCAAGGTAGGCAATTACCAGCCCAGTCCACATGGGCGAGAGGCACCCCTCGCTCATCGCTGTACCCAAGAATGGAGGCATACGTAAAGTTTGTTGCATCCAGCACGCCGTCACTCAAGAGGCCCTCTGCAGCCAGTTGGCAACGCTTTGTGCAAGGGAGCAACGAATATATGCCGCATGCCGAAAAGATAAGTTCAGCCAATTTAATGGGGCTCATGCCCTCGGATATGGTGCAGAGCGCGGCCTCGGGAGAAAGCACGTGCAGCCCGTTGCCAAGGGGCATGCGATGCGAAAGAATGCGCTCATCCTCTCGGGGGCGCACCGCCACGCACGAGCTTCTCCGAGGGCTCTGCCCCTTGCCGACGTATGCCTGAACCGGAAGGGAAATGCCCTTAAGCTCGCCACAGAGCCTGCCCCGAACTAGGCGGTCTGCGTCTCGGCTATCAGCGCGTGTGATAAAGAGGCGACGAGGAACAGAAATCCCACCAGCAGAAGCGGAGCGGCGCAAATCTTCGGGATTCAGGGTTACGTCCCGCAAGAGCGGTGGCGTCATAGCGTATTGCATGGCCGAGATGCCGCAAATAGTCGTCTCCATGCGTTGACGTTATCACTGCAGCAGAAAAACCTGGGCGAAACGGAAGAATTACATCTAAGCGGGATATCTTGCGCGTCAAGATTCAAAACTGCAGCCAAATTACCGCTTTGTAAACCAAATGCTTAGTAGACGCGTGGTGATGATTTCTAAACCCGCAGGTAAACGACATAAGCTTGAGGCGAATCTTTAGCCCCTACCTGGGCCGGGCAAAATAAAGCGGTAATTTGGCTGCAGGTTTTGTGCGACCTGTCTGCTAGGCCAACAAACGAGGCTTTCCACGCGCACGGACAGCGGCACGGCGCCCTCGCGCGGGGCGCCCGCCGTACCGCAAGGCTTTCCACGCGCATGGACAGCGGCACGGCACCGGCTGGCGAAGCTCGCCCGTCGCGCCGCAAGGCTCTCCACGCACGCGGCCAGCGGCACGGCACCGGCTGGCGAAGCGCGGGAGAGGCGATCCGCCCAGCGGTGC
>Cebus_capucinus_imitator_PRJNA485217_SSR012__coassemble_941_pt1 | contig 24134 bp, 16 predicted proteins | sample Cebus_capucinus_imitator_PRJNA485217_SSR012__metabat2_high_PE_006 | metagenome-assembled genome bin Cebus_capucinus_imitator_PRJNA485217_SSR012 | reverse complement strand
ACATCTGTCCCTACTTTATAGGTGCCGTCAGAAATAGAAGAGCACCCTTCTTCGGTCGTGGCGGCGGCCCCAGTTTCAGAGTTGCCATCTTGGGATGCCTCGGCAGAAGGTTCAAGCGTTGCGGAATCGACGATGCTTTCTGCAGTTGCAATAGTCTCTACATCCGAGCCATCTGCATACGCCGAAAGAATCAAGCCAAGAACTCCGCCTTGATTCAGGGATACCTTGCAAAGCCCCGAGAACGTGGAACCGGAGCTACCGTTCGTAAGCTTAATCTCGGACACAAGGCATGCTATTCGTCCGTCGTTCTCATAAGAAACCTCATCCCCGAGTTCAAACGAGATGCCGCTGTTTTCAAGCAAGGCAGTTGGAGCCAACGTATACAGGTTCAGCCAGCTCTTTAGGTGCTCGTCATCATCGGTTGTGCTCAGGCCAGTGCTTTCACTCGCCATTGCCACAAGAAGCCCGCCCGACGCATCTCCCTTTTCCGCAATGGCTGTAAAGAAGATGTCGTTGTCATCGGTAGTTACCCAAGACTCGGGATAGGAGAAGGTAAACCCGTTTTTGCTCCATTCCCGCGTTACGGCTGTCTGCTGTTCTGTGGTCGAGTCTGCGCTAGCAGCGCTAAACTCGGCAGCGCCCCCACAACCCGTAAGTGCAAAGCCAAGTGCCGCACAAGCCAGAGCTGCGACAACCTTCTTCATACATCCTCCCGTTCGAATACGCACGCGCGACTTCTTCGCACGGTTTCAGATTCCTTGAGACTGCGGCCTGTGTCACCCTGCCTCTGCAGCCCTGCTACGGAGGGGGTCGCGGCTAGCGGCATTTATCTCAGGCTTCCTCAACCTCACGTCCTTCGCACGTGTTGGTTGATTGGACTGCGCCTAGCTGTTCGCGCTAGCACTTCCAGAACTCGCCGGCTACCATGCAGACTCCCCTCCGAACTGGTTGCGCTGGCCCAAGTTTTTGTCCGTATCCTCAGCCCAAGCACCGGCGGGCAAGCGCGACGAGGGCTTGGCCCTGCACCTTGTGGCAGAGGAGAAGCAGGCATACGCCTAGAACCGCGGCCTCTTTACGTTGAAGCCATTCTGAAAGCTCGCTGAACTCGTTTCCTCAGTTGCCAACTGAAAAAACCGCGCCTGGTGCTGCGCGTCGAGGTCTACAGCCACGACTGGGCGTAGGCCTCGGCGGTTTCGTAGCTGGGGGCGCCGGCCATGACGCCGGAGAACGGCACCGATGTGCCTTCGTTTGCGCTGCTTACGAAGGCGTTCTCTCCGTAGACGATCTTGCCTGTGGAGTCGCGCAGGATGATCGTGACGGCAGCTCCCGTGCTAGAGGTCTCGTAGCTGCCCTCCTGGACCATGCGGACGAGTCCACTAAACGTCATCATGCCAATCTGGTCTGTGGCACTCGCAAAGTTTGACACCTCAAAGACAGACGTAGTGGCGTCCGAGCGAACCGCCTCGAACGACCTCGGCTCGATCGCCTCAAAGTCAACGCGCGCAGGCGCAGCGCCGTTACCTGCCTGGCCGCCAAAGTAGCGCGTCTCCCCCGCGCCAATCTCGCCCAGATACTGCTCGTCAGAAAACACAACGGTGCCGTCGTCTGCGTAGCCCGTAATCCGAATCGCCGGATACTCGAGAAGTACGCCCTCGTTGGGGTTTCGGATGCAAATGCCATAATGCACGAAGCCCTGGGACACGCTATAGCCGCTCTCCACGATCTCCAGCGGCTTTGCGTCAGGCGCGGGCTCCGACGGGGCGCTACCCTCCCCCTTCGCAGCGAGGGCGGCCATGGCGCTCGGCTCATCGGCCGTAAGGCCCAGGTCATCCGGTGTGGGGGCTTCTGATGTTGAGGCTGGTGCTCCGCCATCCCCGCCCCAGACACCGCGAGCCGCCAACAGCACGCCTAGGAGCACGATGGCCAACGCGGCCGTGGCGAGCATGATGCGGCGGCGCTTGTTGCCATCCGTCTTGGCCGGCTCCCAGCCATGGGCGTGCGCGTGCCCAGCTGCGTCAGGGGGCGGAGAGACGCGAGGCACGGCGCGCGTGCCGCGTCCCTCCTCGGCATCCTTTGCGGGGCGGGCAGCATCATACGCCTCGTCCGAACCGGCCGCGGCGGCCGTCTCGCCCGCACCGGCTGCGGCGGCCGCGGATGGTGCCGAAACTGCCGCGCCAGGCGCCACGCCGTTCGCGGGCGGCACCACATCGCCAGACCCTCCCCAAGCCCTGCGGAGCGCCCGGGCAAGCTCCTCCTCGCTTTGATACCGCCTGCTCGGCTCCATTTGACAAGCCTGGGCAATTACCTCGGCCAAAGCCTGGGGAATCTCCCTGTGCAGGCGAACGTCAAGCGCCGGGGAGCTAAACTCCTCGGCCTCCCCCAGCAAGAGATAGGCAAGCAACCTGCCCGTGGCATACACATCCGTGCGCTCGTCAACCGCGCCAAAGCCATACTGCTCGGGAGCGGCAAACCCCCACGTTCCCATTGCCCGCATGCCCTGGGGCTCAGGGTCAGAACGCAGGCGGGCCAGGCCAAGGTCTATGACATGGGCGCCGTCCGCCGCAAGCACAATGTTGCCGGGTGTAATGTCGAGGTGCACTATCCCGCACGCATGCAGGGCAGACAGCGCCTCGCACACCTCCAAGACGAGGGTCACGGCATCATCTGGCTCAAAGGGCCCGTTCAAGCGCACCGTCTGCTCAAGAACAGGACCGGGGATGTAGTCGTACACCGCCACAAACTGGTCGGGCATCTCGTAGGTTGCCGCAACGCGCGGCAACCTAGCACTGTTGGCGTCGATGAGCCTCGCCCAAACGCCGCGGTTTGCCATCGTCAGGGGGAGGCGCTTGCGCACAAACGGGCCAAACCCGTCAATAGTCACGAGCTCAGTCACGCCGCCGGCATTGTGCGCAAGCTCCCGCTCGACCCGATACGCGTCGTCAAGCCCCATTGCATGCATGACCTGCTCTTCGTTCACGCCGCGTATCCTCGAGCCGCCCATAGTGCCAAAACCACCTTTCCGAGGGCGCCCCTCGCAAGGCTGCGCCATCAGATGCAAACGTATTCTATGGCCCGAGGATACGCCAATCCTCAGTTGGCAACTGAGCGCAGGCCGCCGCCGCACCCAAGGCCCGAGGTTGCCTACCCCCTCAGCACGCCTGTCCTAAACAGGGCGCGCTCCCCGAGGTTCCACAGCTCGTCGTCGCACTCGGCGCGGGTAAGCCCGCGGTCGAGGCACCAGATGATGATGGCGTCGCGCCGCACCTTTGGCCACAGCTCAGAAACCCCCGCAAGCCTCAAAAGCCGCTGCGCCTCCACAAGGGTGCACCGCAGACCAAACGCCAGCATGATGGCGGTGTCTCTACCCGGCTTGCTCTTCCCCTTGAAGATGTCGTACACCTGCGTTGCGTTGAGCCCCGTGGACGAGATCACGTGGTTTCTGCGCAAGCCGCGCTCCCTCAGCAGCTCAAAGAGATAGTCTGGCAGCCTGCGATCGAGCGTCTCCCCTTCTGCGAGATACGCCTCGGGCGAGCTCGACTCAAGCAGCCGCTGCAGAAGGTCCTCGGTAAGCCTCTCCTTGGGCATGCGGCCTCCCTAACGTGCCCTGCGAGTGCTGTGGCCGATCTTGGCACGCCCACTTGCCGCCGTGGCGCGCAACGACGCGCGCGTCTTGCGGCCCGCGGCGCTCGCCGCAGCGAAGAGCTCGCCTGTGGCAGGGGTGGCAATGCCGCAGACAACGCGGGCAAGCCAGAGGAAGACCGCCAATACCAAGATGGGGATGAGGCAGCTCGTCACGATCATCACCGCAACTCTGTCCACCAGCTCGTTGAGCTTGCCGGTGAGCGAGTCGAGTGAGTCTTGCACGGCACCGGAGATTGCCTCGGCGCTGTCTTGGAGAAAGTTGCCAATGCTGGCGAAGATGCCACCTTCGCCCGCCTCCTCGGCGGTGTTGGCGCTCCCCTGCTCGTTCTGCTCGCCCTCCTGATCTTGGGCCTCGGCCTGCGAGGCGAGCGACTGCTCATACGTTGCGTCAACGCGGTCGGTCACCCACACGCTTGCTGGCACCACGAGCGAGATGGCCACGCCAAACACGAGCGCCCTCGTCGCAAGCCGCATGGCGCCCTGGCGCAGAGCCATCCTTGTGGCCACGAGTTGCGCCACACCCATTACGAGCAGGCCTAGGGGCACGAGCACGCCAAAGCCCAGGCCTCCCAGCAACGTTATGAGGAACTTCTCGAGGTAGATGACGCACAGGATGACCATCAGATACGAGCTAAGGTCTGCGAGCTTGTTGGCAATGGCGCTGCCGGCGTCGTCGGGCAAGAGCGAGATGGCGGCAGAGCCCGCCGTTGAGGCCGCCACGAGCCCCATGACGTTGGCCTTCTTTTCGTCGAGCACGCTTATCTGGTGCTGGTAGGTTTGCTCATCCGAGAGCTTCGGGGCAACGCCCAAAAGCGACACCAGGGCAAGCACGATGCAGATGGCCGCGTAGATGAGCCTGCATCGCAGCGGGCTCGGCTCATAGGCGGCGGAAATCGTGGCGGGTGGCTCGCTCGGGTCGCTAACGTACGGCTCGTCTGCCTCGTAGCCGCTCAGCGCACCCGATTTGCGACTGGCTACGCCACGGGTATCGAGCTGGGCTCGCGACAAAACCTCGAGTGGCTCCGTTCCAGGCGTCATGTTGTCCATCTTGCGCTCCCTTTTACATGGTCAGACGAGGACATGATAGCGCCACTCCGAGAAACACCTACTCAGCTGACAGCTGAATTGCGCACAAACGCGCGGCGCCGAGCCGGCAGGCTCCCGCGCGCGCGGATTTGCGTGCGCGAGAACCCGCCCGGCACGCGCCCGACGCGTGCCTGCGACTTTGCGTGCGCCCGTACGCACCCGCGCCCGCGACCGTGCGCAAGCCACGAAAAAGGCCAGAGCGAGATGCTCTGGCCTCGTAGCATGTGGTGGGCGTTACAAGATTTGAACTTGTGACCTCTTCCGTGTCAGGGAAGCGCTCTCCCCCTGAGCTAAACGCCCGTATGTATGTCAGCGCGCTAACGACTTAAACATATTATCAGCCCGCTATGTCTCTGCCAAGCACCAATCTGAAATACTTGGCTGCCATGCACAACGCCTTCACAAGCGCCGGCGCCCCTCGCTTAGTCCCTGCGGCCAAGAATCGAAAGGATGCGCACAAAGACGTTCAGCACGTCCAAGAAAAGCTCGGAGGCGTTATACACGGCGTTCACCAGCGTAGGCTCGTCGTACATGGCCTTGTGGAAGTCGTACCCAATGAACCCGCAGAACACGGCAATCACCGCAAAGTCAACGATGCCCTGGTCGACCCTGAGGAGCATCATCACGAGCTCCACCACAATGAGGCCCAAAAGGCACGCCCCGAGCACGCCACGCACCTTGGTGAACACCTGCGGAAACGCGACGCCCAGGCACGCAAACACCACCGTAATGCCAGCCGTTGCCATAAACGCCGTGCTAATGGTAGCCACCGGATACTGCAGCAGCACGATCGAGGTCATGAAGCCAAAGGTCAGGGCAAACACGCCAAAGCCCGCTAGCGACAGCCCCACAGACTGCGAGCGCTTCGCAGACGACATCATGAAGATGCCCGCAATGGAGCCCACGAAGCTCAGGATGGAAAACGCCCCGTAGTGCTGGATCACCAGAAGCAGAAAGTCCACGTTGCCAAACAGGCTCGCGCAGGCACCCATCACAAAGAAGCCCGCAAACAAAAGCGACGTGAGCGCGAGGCTATAGCCACGCAGCGACAGCGGCTTGCCGGTGCCCTGGCGGCGTTCCTCGCTCACAAAGGGAGAGAACGGCTCAATGCCACGCTTGGCATCGTTAGGAAACTGATTGTCGGCCATGATGAGTCCAATCGTCAGGCGCGGTGGCCTAGGACGCCTCCGCTTAACTTCCCCCTACCATACCCAATGCGCGCGCTTCCTAACATGCGCGCGGCATGGATTGCAAAGCGGCTGCACAGGGCGCCCTCCTACTTGTTGGGCTCCAGCTGCTCGCCCACCACGAGGTTCTGAAACCTCCGCTCGATAAACTCGTCAGAGAAACGCTCGTCCACGTACCGATCCACCACGTTTGCCGGCGGAATTCCGAGGTCGCGTTGCGACTTGCGGTAGAAGCAATACACCGTTGCCAGCATGTCTACGATGAGAAACGTCGTGAGCACCGCCACGAGCGCAACCTGCATGCGCCCGCCGGGCTCGCCGATGCGATAGATCACCTCGGGCATGATAAGGCGGCACCACACCAGCCCGATGAACCCCCACCCAAACAGGAAGCGCCAGGCAATCCACTGGGTAATGGCGTCGGGCAGGCCAAGGTACGTCCACGACTGCGCGTGGAAGAGGTTTTCCATGAGCATGCCTGTGGTTTGCTCGAGACCGCCGCCAAGCAGCGCCGATACGAGAAACACATGGATGGTGGGAGCCGTGCGGAAGTTCCACAGCACCATCGTGAGCAGGCAGGCACCAAAGCCATACAGCGGCGAGAACGGGCCCCACACGAGGCCCACGCGCAGCTCGGTACGCCCCGCCGTGATGAACATGAACACCATTTCGAGCACAAGGCCCGCCACGCTCGCCACCATAAAGATGATCACGTAATGGTAGAACCCCGGCCGCACGTGCTCGAGGTACTCGTTGCGCACGGAGGCGCGGGCGGCCTTGAGCGCACGCAGCTGCTCCTCGGAGAACTTGGGCTTGGGCTGGGTGCGCATCTGCGCATAGGCAGGGTCGTGCCGGCGCTTGGCGCCGCGACGGCGCGCCCGCTCGAGGATGATCTCGTCGGCAACGGGGCGCACGTCCTCTGGCACGCGCCCGAGCCTGCCGAGCTTCTTGAAGCTGCGGCCGCTTGCTCGGCGGTAGCCAATGGCCCGCGCCACCCACTGGATGAGCACAGGCACAAGGCCGAGCAAGATAAGCGAGACAAGTACGTTAACCAAGGACAGCAGCTCCAGACCGTCGAAGTTGTGGGGTAACGACACCCGGGGTAGCGACACCCATGAGCCTATGGTACCCATTCGCGCGGAGATAACGCAAAAGCGACCGGGGTTTTGCCCGGTCGCTTGCAGACGATGGAGGCGACGCCCAGATTCGAACTGGGGGTAGGGGCTTTGCAGGCCCATGCCTTACCACTTGGCCACGTCGCCGTGTAAAAAGGGCCAGCCGAGCGGCCGGCCCTGAACATGCATGGAGCGGACAACGGGGTTCGAACCCGCGACCCCCACCTTGGCAAGGTGGTGCTCTACCAACTGAGCCATGTCCGCGTGCGGGTACGTACTATACGGAATTGTCTCGGGTCGCGCAAGGGGTATTTTTGAAAACTTCTGCGCGCGGACGCATGGGATCGCGGTGCGGCAAACGGACGGGTGCGTGGGCTCAGCTTGCGGCTCCCTGCCCGTTGCCCGCGGCTTACGACCTCGCGATCCCTCGAGTGAGGCGCAAACAACGGCGTCAACAAAGCCATCACAATCGATGAAGGTTTTTCGCGCCCTACCGTAAAAACCGGCCGATTCTTCGCCCAGCATCTAACAAGAACGGCTCAACCCCCAACCTGCACCAAGGCCGTTTTTCACCCTTCTTGCGGTCACCTAGGGGCACGCAAACGGCAAATTCCTGCAAGATTGCGCGTGGTTTTGTGTTAGATGCGGCGGGACAACTTGCTTGCTCTCGCAGCTAGCCAGCAAACTCTGCCCCATCATGGGGCTATGCGTGCGATTCTTTGCGACATAACAGCCCTCAACTACTGGCGGCAAGCTTCGGCAGCCGGCGGCCCTCGCTCGCTGCGCTGGCTCGCCCTCACTCCCGAGGACATGGCCGCCTCAGCCCTGCCCCAACGCACCTCGCATGTACAAGTTGACCCTCCCACAACCTCCCTCGCCGGGCTTCTCGACCACCATGGCCTCGCCACCCCCGAACAACCCGCTCGCCTGCTGGTAGCACGCCGCAAAGACGTGCGAAACCACCCCTGCTTTACCTGCAAGGTCTGGAGCACTCCCCTCCCCGAGCGCTCGCTGTTTCCCGTTGTGCTCGATGGCACAACCCTGCGTGACATATATGTAGCCTCACCGGAGCTTGCCATGCTTCAGTTCTGCTCCTACGGGCGCAGCACGCACGACCTGCTGGATGCGCTCGTGTGCGCCATGGAACTCTGCGGCAGCTACCGGATGCTCAACGGAGAGCTCGTGCCGGGATGCCCGGCGCTCGCAACGCCCAAAAGCCTCGGCGAGCTCGCTCGGCAAACTCACGGGAGGCCCGGCTCGTCACAACTGGCAAAAGTCGCGCGCCTCACCCACGCCAATAGCGCATCTCCTGCCGAAACGAGCCTCACGCTCGCATTGTCCCTTCCCTATCGCTTGGGAGGCGCCCACCTCCCCATCTCTTGCCTTAATCCGACGCTTTCGCTCAACGAGGCAGGCCGGCGCATGCTCGGTCGCGAAACGATCTCGCCGGATATGCTCCTCCAGGGACCAAATGGGACTCGTCTAGTCATCGAGTACGACAGCAAGTCTTGGCACGACAGCCGAGAGCAGGCCGAATACGACGAGCGAAGGAGAAACGCCTACGCCGCGTTGGGGTTCAAATGCATCATCGTTCGTCCTAGGCACCTTGCGAATCCGTTGCAGTTCGAAGCCATTGTTGCGTCTGCCCGCACCAACCTGGGAGTACGCCTACAAAAGCCGCCCGCGAACTACTATGCCAAGTGCCACGATACGCAAGACCTGCTGTTTGAATATTGGCGCCGTCCTTTTGGACTCGCCTAGGGCGTCTTGGACGCGCGCCTTCCCGCTCACACCCCGCCCAGCGGAAGCGCGGCCCGCGTTCGGGATACGGCAGCGGGAAAAATCGCGACTATTCAGCAATATACACGGCCAATCTGGCGCCCTAAGAGGCACAAGACGCCCCGGGAAACGTCTTTGTACGCTAAAACGCACATCTTATGTAAGCCTGGACGACCCGACAGGCGCCAAGCGAGGCGCGTTGGGGGTGCGTGCTTGCTGAATAGTCGCGATTTTTCCCATCCGATGCGGATGGCCTAAAAAGTAGATACAAGAGCGTGCATAAGACGGTAGGTTTATGCACGCTCTTGTCCCGAGCAAACGAAAATGTCCCGTCGGGGCCGGCTACGGCCGGCCCAGCCGGGACATTTTCGTTTGCGCTTATGCACGTTCTTAAAAACCGTTCAGAGCAGGGGCGAGCCGCCGTAAAGCAACGAGCCGGGGTGGGCCACCTCACCCGCGACGCGAGATGACGTGGCGCACAAAGTAGGCAAGCGAGAACACCACGGCGCCGATGGACAGACCCATGCGCAGCAGGTCGAGCGTGTCGCTACCGTGGATGAGCTGTCCCAGGAAGTACACGCCCATCACCACCACGATGACGCCCACGAGCTTCTCCTTGAGGTCGTCGAGGTCGCGGATCTCAAGCCAACCGGGCATATGGATGTCGGGGTCGATGAACAGCGAGTACAGGCCAATGGACATGATGTACAGCACGATGGAGAGCAGGAAGAAGTCTGCGCACTCGATGTAGTTCACGAGCATGGTCTGCATGTCCACCTCGCCGAGCACCACCATGGCGGTGTTCTCGCACACGTCCACGAGGGTGCGCAGCGTCAGCGCGAGCGCGGAGAGCAAAAGCCCCGCCGCGGGGATGGCTGCCATGAAGCGCGTGCCGGCGACCACGCCGTGCTTGAAGAAGCGCTTGCCGTCGGTAAGCTCGGAAGCCTCCTCACCTGCGGGGACGCCGCCCCTGCCGGGAGCCTCTTCGGCGCCCTTGGCCGAGCAAGCGGGGCAATCCTGGGGAGCAGCGTCCGCCTCGGCGCCCGGGGCGTGCTGGGAGGTGGTATCGCTGGACATGCCGTCTCCTCTCGCGTTGGGTTGTGCCCTATTGTGCCGCACGCAGCGGCCCGCAAGACGTGCAAGCACTGTTTTATCCGCACAAACAGCCACCACATCATCCCGCATTGCCACGTGGGGCAGGATTTGGCGCGTCCGGAGGTTCGCACCTTTCAGCGCAAGCCTCCGCTCAGCGCATCGCCGCAAGGCGCGAGCGACGACACGCACGGCGCGCACCTACCTCAGCGTCACAGAATCCGCGCCATCGATCACGAGGTTCGCCCCGTAAAACGCCGAAAGCGCCTGGATGGCGAGGCGCACGTCGCGCACATGAGCGGTCTCGTAGCTCGAATGCATGGCAAGCTGCGGCAGGCCCACGTCGACGCCGTGCATGCTTGCCTGCATATTGGAGAGATTTCCGAGCGTGGAGCCGCCGGGCATGTCGGAGCGGTTGGCGAACGTCTGCACGGGGACGCCGGCGTCTGCGCAGACGGCAAGGAAGGCAGCTCGGCTAAAGGCATCCGTGCAGTAGTGCTGGTTGGCGGCCTCCTTTACCACAATGCCGCCTCCGAGCTGCGGCGCATTGGCATCGTCGTGCAGCTCGGGATGGTTGGGATGCAGAGCGTGGGCGTTGTCGCAACTCACGAGCATGGAGGCAGCGAGGGCACGCAGGTAGCCTTCCTCGCCCGCGCCCCACGCGGCGCTCACGCGCGCCAACACGTCACGCAGCAGCGTGGACATGGCGCCCTGCTTGGTGTTGGATCCCACTTCCTCGTTGTCGAAGCAGCAATACACCGTGACGCACGCCGGGTTGCTCGCGGACACAAACGCCTTAAGGGAGGTATAGGCGCAGGCAAGGTCGTCGAGCTTGCCTGCAGAGACAAACTCGCTCGCAGAGCCCCACACGCAGGGCGGCTGACGGTTCACAAGGAAGAGGTCGCGCGCCACGATCTGCTCAGGCCGCACGCCGAGCTCCTCGGCGAGCACCGCATCAAGCGAGCCGGCTTCCAAAAGCCCCGCAGAGACCACAGGGCACACATCTTTAGTTCGGTTGGGCGCAAACCCCTTGTTGACCTCGCGATTCATGTGGATGGGCACGCTCGGGATAAGCGCCAGGCTGCGATCGGGCGCCACCAGGCGGCTCTCAACACGCGATCCCTCGCGCACCAGCACGCGCCCCGCCACGCCCAGCGGCCGGTCAAACCAGGTGTAGTCGATCATGCCGCCGTAGGCCTCAACATCAAGACGCAGGCTGCCCGCCGCACCCGCCGTCTCGGCGACGCTCTTGATCTTGAACGTTGGCGAGTCTGCATGCGAGGCACACACCTGAAAATGCAGCGTCTCAGCACCCAGCCGCTCGGGCATTTTCCACGCAATGACGCTGGAGTTATTGCGCACCGTGTAATAGTGCCCACCCGCCTCGAGCTGCCAGGCGGCACACTCGGGCAAATAGGTAAAGCCCTGCGCATCCAGCCTGGCGCGGATGGAGGCAATCGTATGGAACATGCTCGGCGCGCTCTCGATAAACGCGCACAACTCGCGCGCCGCCTCCAGATCCGCCGGCGTGATCTCCTGCGCAGTCACATCGCTCATGGGTCTCCCCTCTCGCTTGGTTTGTCCCCAAGCAGTGTAGGCGATTGGGCGAGAAGGGGCTCGCAATAAAGGCACAGACCGCAGTAAGCGACAACGTCCCCGACGAGACCGAAGACCCCTTGAGGAGCTACAGCTCGCTATAGGAGCGCCATGCATCGGGAGCAGGCAGCTACTCACACACGGACCGCAGCCGAGATGAGGCCGCGCATCTCACGAGCGGCGCTGCCCACACGGCTACTGCGCTAGGGCAAAGGCCAAGACGTAGGGGTCCTCGTTGGTGATGGAGACGAGTACCTCGTGCGCGCCCGCCTTGGCAAGCACGGCAGCAAAAGCGGCCGAGCAGCTCACCCGCGGAGCCCCGCTCGGGGCGTCGAGCGTCTCAATAACCCGCAGGTCAAACGCCTCGCTCGCCCCCAGCGCAAGGGCCTTGCACACTGCGAGCTTAGCCGCGAAGCGCCCAGCGAGATACAGCGCCGGATCGTAGCGCTCAGAGGCCTGCGCAAGCTCTGCCGGCGTGAACGTATGGGTCACAAAGGGCTCGAGCGCAGCTCCGGGCGTGCCCTCGCACCAAGCCGAAAGCGCGCCCACGTCACCGCACAGGCGCACAAACTCGTCCATCGACACCAGCTCAACGCCCGCGCCCAGTACCACAGCATCACTTCCCCTCAATCGCACGCGCCCATGATACTCGAGCGTCATACAATGAGAGCTTCACAAGACATGCTTGCGCGAAGCAAGAGGACAAGCCGGACCACAACCGCTCTGAGGCACATGCGCGCACCATGCTTGCCGAGGAAGGCGAAGGCACGACGAGGCCGGGACCCGCGCCCCGCGAGGCGCCGGCACCACGGGCGCACGCAGCAAGCCCCCTGCACAGCGCAAGCCCTCGCACGACGCCCCACCCGGCCCACCGCATCGCACACAGACCCGAAGGGAGACCCATGGACACCACGCTCGACGTTCTCGCGCTGCTGCCGTTTGACGAGGCACAGCGCTCCACACTCGAAGCCGCAACGCCCCAGGCACGCGTCACGTACGCCACGCACGACACCGTCACAGACGAGCAGATCTCGGCCGCGCATGTCATCGTGGGCAACCTCGCGCCCGAGCGCCTGTCTTGCGCGCGCAACCTCCGCCTGCTGCAGCTCAACTCCGCAGGCTACGACAAGTACGTGACACCCGGCCTCATGCCTCAGGGAGCGCAGCTCGCCTCGGCCTCGGGCGCCTATGGCCAGGCGGTTTCTGAGCATATGTTTGCCATGCTGCTCGCCCTCATGAAGCGCCTGCCCTCCTACCGCGACGACCAGCGCGCCCACGTCTGGACAGATCATGGGCCCGCCACCTCGCTCGCGGGCGCAAACGTGCTCGTGCTGGGCGCGGGCGATATTGGAGGCCACTTCGCACGCCTCGTGAGTGCCATGGGCGCCACCGCAGCTGGCGTACGCCGCCACGGGGGCGAGCTCCCTCAGGGCTTTGCCGCCATGCGCACGATGGACGCCTTGCCCGAGCTCCTGCCCGAGGCAGACGTGGTGGCGTCCTTCCTCCCAAGCACGCCCGAGACGCGCGGGCTTGTGGACGCAGCCTTCCTCGCCCAGCTCAAGCAGGGTGCCTGGCTCGTGAACGGCGGGCGCGGGGACCTCGTGGTGGAGGCAGACCTCGTGGCTGCGCTTGAGGCGGGCACGCTCGCGGGCGCGGCACTCGACGTTACCGTGCCAGAGCCCCTGCCCGTCTCAAGCCCGCTGTGGGACGCACCAGGCGCGCTCATCACGCCGCACGTCTCGGGCGGCTTCCACCTGCCGGTGGTGCTCACGAACATCGCGCGCATCGCCGCCGAGAACGTCGCCCACGTGGCGGCGGGCGAGGAGCCCCGCAACCTCGTGAGGCTTTAGGGCGCGCGGGCGGGCGCTGGGCAGCGCGGGCGGGCGCAGGGCGGCGTGGGGCGCGCGGACACAGGGCATGGCCCCGGGCCACGCGGCCGGGCACGAACGCCCCGCACGCTCCGAACCCATGCACGCCCCACGCGACCGGGCGCAGACGCCGCGCTCGCCGCTGCACGCGCGCGCAGCTGCGCCCCGCACGCGCCGCACGCACGCCCCGCGCATCACACGCCGCACGCCGCCGTCAAGCGACCGCGAGCCGATAGGCACAGACGCGCCACAACTAGCGCGCTCAAATGTGAGAAGCTTAGTGCGGTATGCACCTCCGCCCGGCGCTCGCCCAAGAGCGCGAGCACGCATGCGGCACGCCACGCGCAACCGCAGGCAGCGCGCCCGGAGCACCCGGCGCAGCCGCAGTAACGCGGCAGCAAGCGCGCGCCCGGCGCCAACGCCGCCACACGGCATGCACGCCACAACAGTCCACCCGCGTGGCCCCGCCCACGCCTACGCACCCAGACGAGGGAGGCACTTCTTGTATCTCGAGAACATCGACTCCCCTCTCGATGTGCACGCACTGCCCGCGCAGGCACTCGAGCCACTGTGCGCGGAGCTGCGAGAGGCCATCATCGCAAGCTCGGCGGCAGCAGGCGGCCACGTGGGCCCCAACCTCGGCATTGTTGAGCTCACGGTGGCGCTCCACCGCGTCTTTACCTCGCCTGAAGACAAGCTCGTCTTTGACGTCTCACACCAAACCTACGCGCACAAGATGCTCACCGGCCGCGCGGCCTCCTTCGCAGACCCCGCGCATTACGGCGAGGCCTCGGGCTTTGCCAACCCAGCCGAGAGCGCGCACGACCTGTTTGCCATGGGCCACACCTCCACCTCGGTGAGCCTTGCCTGCGGCCTTGCCAAGGCGCGCGACCTCGCCGGCGAGCACCACAACGTGGTGGCCGTCATCGGCGACGGCTCGCTCTCGGGAGGCCTTGCGTTTGAGGGCCTCGACAACGCAGCCGAGCTCGCAAGCAACCTCATCATCGTCGTCAATGACAACGAGTGGTCCATCGCCGCAGACGAAGGCGGGCTCTATCGCGGCCTGGCGCGTCTGCGCGAGACGGGTGGCACCGCTCCCGACAACCTCTTCCGCGCCCTCGGCCTCGAGTACCGCTATCTCGAGGAGGGCAACGACGTACACGCCTGCATCTCCGCACTCGCCGAGCTTCGCGACCACCCGCGCCCCGTGGTGCTGCACGTGCATACCACCAAGGGCAAGGGCTATGCGCCGGCCGAGCACGACCCCGAGAGCTGGCATCATGTGGGCCCCTTTGAGCGCGCCACGGGCACCAAGCTTGCAGGCGGTCGGCCCTCGGGCGGCATCGTCACGACCCTCCCGAAGAGCTACGCAGACCTGACGGGCGAGTATCTGCTCGAGCGCATGGAGGCCAACAAAGGGCTTGTGGCCATCTCCTCGGCAACGCCTTACATGATGGGCTTCACGCCTGAGCGCCGCACCCTCGCTGGCCAGCAGTTTATTGACGTAGGCATTGCCGAGGAGCACGCGGTGACCTTTGCCTGCGGCCTCGCCCGGGCGGGGGCCACCCCCGTGTGGGGCGTCTACGGCACCTTTTTGCAGCGCACGTACGACCAGCTCTGGCACGACGCCTGTCTCAACGCCCTGCCCATAACCATTCTCGTGTTTGGCTCCTCCGCCTATGGCACCACCGACGCCACTCACCTCGGCTTTTATGACATTGCCATGCTGAGTGACATGCCGGGACTCGTCTATCTGGCGCCCACGTGCCTCGAGGAGTACCGCTCCATGCTCGCTTGGTCGCTCGGCTGGCGCGAGGGGCCGGTGGCCATTCGCGTGCCAGGCGCCGGCGTGGTCTCGCGCCCGGGTGTAGCGCTGCCGAGCGAGGGCTATGCCTCGGGCGAGGTTGAGCTAGTGCGCGAGGGCGAGGGTGCGGCGCTCGTTGCCCTCGGCGCCACCATGCCGCTTGCCGAGGCAGCCGCCAACAAGCTGCGCGAGCAGGGCGTCCTTGCACGCATCATCAACCCGCGCCGCGCCACCTGCCTCAACGAGCAAGCGCTCGCACGCGCATGCAGCGGCTGCTCCGTTGTGGTCACGCTCGAGGACGGCGTGGTTGGAGGTGGCTTTGGCGAGCACGTGGCACGCCTCTTTGGCGCCACGGAGACGCGCGTGCGCTGCTTTGGCCTCCCCCACGGCTTCCCCGACCGCTATGACCCCAAAGAGTTGCTTGCCAGCTGCTGCATGACACCTGAGAACATCGCAGCCGAGGTTGTGCGCCTGCTGAGTGGGACCCTGGCCGAGTAGCACCCAAGCACGATAGGCACCAGCAGCGCGAGCCGGGCCCAAGGCGGCACCGGAGCCAGTGCCCCACAACGCACGCGCCAGGCTCAGCGCGGCGCGTGCGTCGTCGCCACGCTGAGCCTGGCGCCACAACACAAGGCGGACCCCAGCACATGCCGAAGCCCGCCTTACTTGCTGCTATGGAGGGCGCTTTCGCCAGCGCCTCTTATAGCGCCATCGTCAGAGCAACGGCGGCAGCCGCGCTCACCTGGGCGAGCAGGCCATGCAGCTCCTTGGCGTCGAGCTCGGAGTTGCCCAGCGCGCTCAGCCCGCGAGCCAGTGCCACGTCAACGCCGTCGTCCATCACGCCAAGCTCCATGGCGCGCATGGCATAGGGCGCCATGCCCTGCAGCGCCACGAGCAGCTGGGCACGCATGGCAGCAACCTTATCGTCCGCAGCACCCTTGAGCGCGGCGCGAACATCCACGGCCTCGCCCTGCGGCACGCCACGGTGATCAGAGACATGCTCGCTGCGGGCACGCACGGCCTCGGTGAGCTCACGGATATAGGCAGGCTCAAAACGGCCGGCAGAGGCGTTGAGGCCCTCAATGACCACGCCAAAGGCATGGCCACAGGGCACAAAGCCTTCGATGGCGTCCATGGCGCGGCTCATGGTGGTGCCCAGGCCCACCAGCTCGGCCACCAGCACGTCCTGCGCAGAGGCAACCTCGGAGATGGCAGCAGCCATGGCAGCGTCGTCGGTGCCGGCAACGGCACCGTGGGTAATCTTCTCGCTCATAGGGCGTCCTTTCGCTCGCAATTGACACCAAGAGACTATCAGATTACCAAGCCATCCGCAGCAACGCCCAAGAGAACGCCACAAGGCCCTTAGCCCCGCAGGCGCACGCCCGCAGGGCGAGCCGCGTGCGCCCCCAGCGTGGTCCGAAACAACGCCACCAGGGAGTCTGCCTCTATCGCTGAATGCGAGTTCCGCAGCGAAGCGAGGACTGTCCGAGCAGGCAGTGATAGAGGCAGGCTCCCCCGCGAGCGCTCCCAGCGAAAACGCAGTCGCGACATAGCAAAAGAGCCCGGTTACCCAGGCTCTTAGAGTTAGATGGAGGCGACGCCCAGATTCGAACTGGGGGTAGGGGCTTTGCAGGCCCATGCCTTACCACTTGGCCACGTCGCCGTGTAAAAAGGGCCAGCCGAGCGGCCGGCCCTGAACATGCATGGAGCGGACAACGGGGTTCGAACCCGCGACCCCCACCTTGGCAAGGTGGTGCTCTACCAACTGAGCCATGTCCGCGTGCGAGAAGATAGTATAGGCATGCCCCCTCCCCCGCGCAAGCCCCAATTCCAAATTCTTTCCCAGCGGCAAGAATCGCCTCACCACACACAGGGAAGGAAGCGTGGATAGCGAGGCCAAGGGAAGGCGGGCAGTGAGGTCGAGGTCAAGGGTTAGTGCGAGCGAGGGCTGGGACTTTCGCAGAAAGTGACCCGAGTGAGTAATAGCCCTTGCCCTCAACCGGCAACAGCACCAGCCTCAGCCGGCGGCAGCGCCGTCTACTTCCCCGGCACCATGGTGAGCGAGATCTTGCCGCGCTCCACGTCAACAGCCATAACCCATACGGTCACAACGTCGCCCACGGCCACCACCTCGCTGGGATGGCGCACAAAGCGCTCGGCCAGCTTGGAGATGTGCACCAAGCCGTCCTGATGCACACCAATGTCAACAAACGCGCCAAAGTCCACGACGTTGCGCACGGTGCCCTTGAGCTCCATGCCCGGCTCCAAATCCTCGAGTCTGCGCACGGAATGGCTCCACACCACCTCGGGCGCCTCGTCACGCGGGTCTCTGCCGGGCTTCTCCAGCTCGGCCACGATGTCGCGCAGGGTGGGCTCGCCACAGCCCAAGCGCTCGGCCAGCATGCCCAGGTTGCCGAGCTTGCCCGAGATGCCCGGTGCGCCTCCCGCAGCCACGGCCGCAAGCGGCACGCCCGCGCGCTTGAGCACCTCGCGCGCCACCGGATAGCTCTCCGGATGCACGCTCGTGGCGTCAAGCGGGTTGTCGCCGCCCGCAATGCGCAAAAAGCCCGCGCAGTTGAGGTAGGCCTTGGGGCCGAGCTTGGCCACCTTCTTGAGCTGACGCCTGTCGGTGAAGGGGCCCTTCTCCTCGCGATAGGCCACGATGTTCTTGGCCACCGTGGCGCTCACGCCCGAGACGTACCCAAGCAGGCTCGCACTCGCGGTGTTCACGTCCACGCCCACGCGGTTCACCACGTCCTCAACCACGGCCCCCAACGCGCGCCCCAGCTCGGCCTGGTCGAGGTCGTGCTGGTACTGGCCCACGCCAATAGACTGCGGCGGAATCTTCACGAGCTCGGCAAGCGGGTCTTGCAAACGGCGCCCCAGACTCATGGCGCCACGTGTGGTAACGTCCAGCTCAGGGTACTCCTGGCTCGCAAGCTCGGAGGCGGAGTACACCGACGCGCCCGCCTCGTTCACGATGGTGTAGCGCACACCGGGCGCCTCCTCGCAAATCCAGCCGCTCACCACCTCCTCCGTCTCGCGGCTCGCCGTACCGTTGCCAATCACCACGGTGTTGATGGCGTGCGTGCGGGCAAGGCGCGTGAGCTCGCGGCGCGTGCCGGCCACGTCTGAGCGCGGCGGTGTGGGGTAGATGGTGGTGTGGTCGAGCAGCTTGCCGTGCTCGTCGAGCACCGCCACCTTGCAGCCCGTCCTAAAGCCGGGGTCGATCGCGATGATGCGGGCACCACGCACCGGACGCTGGGACAGCAGCCCCTCGGTGTTCTTGGCAAACACGCGAATGGCGTCCTCATGGGCGCGACGCGTGAGCTCACCGCGCAGCTCGCGCTCGAGCGAGGGCGCAATGAGCCGCTTGTAGCTGTCGGCAATGGCGGCGTCGAGGGCAGGGGCAAAGGCACCGTGGCGGCGCGGCAGACGACGCCCCAGACGCTCGATGGCCTCGTCTTTGTTCACGCCTAGGCGCACGCGGAGCTTGCCCTCCTTCTCGCCGCGGTTCATGGCCAGCACACGATGGTTGGGGATGGAGCGTGCCTGCTCGGCATAGCTGTAATACTGCTCGTAGGGGGTCTTTTCCTCGGCGTTTACGGCCTCGGTGGCAAGCGTGGCCTCGGCCGCCGTAAAGCGGCGCAAATCTGCGATGGTATCGGCGTTCTCGGCTATGGTCTCGGCCACGATGTCGCAGGCGCCGGAGAGCGCCGCCTCGGGCGTGGCGTAGCCAGCCGCCTCGTTCACAAAGGCCGCAGCCTCCTCTGCCGCCGAGCGGGCGCGCTCGTCTTGGGCGAGGATGCGCTGCGCGAGCGGCTCGAGCCCTGCCTCGCGCGCCTTGGAGGCACGGGTGGCCCGCCTTTTCTTGAAGGGCTTGTAGAGGTCTTCCACGCGCTGCATCACGCTTGCGGCCTCGACCTTTGCGCGGAGTTCGGCCGTAAGCTTGCCCTGCTCCTCGATGGAGCGTAGCACCTCGAGCTTGCGCGCCTCGAGGTTGCGCAGGTAGCTCAGACGCTCGTCGAGGGCACGCAGTGCCACGTCGTCCAGGCCGCCGGTGGCCTCCTTGCGATAGCGCGCGATGAAGGGGATGGTATTGCCCTCGTCTATGAGCGCAACCGTCGCCTCCACCTGGCGCGGGCGCATCCCCAGCTCGTCTGCGAGCGTGGCCGTGATGTCCATGGCACTCCCCTCCTGCGTGCAGCACCTGTGCGCCCGAGAGCCTGCGGCCGGAGCCGGGTGACGGGGCGAGGCGAGCATGGCGCAAGCCTCTGAGCCTCAGGGCCAGGCCCCGGCTCCGCAGCCCCAGGCCCCCAGCCCCGCAGCCCCTGCCCCCAGCCTTGCCCTGCCCTGTGCGGGCACGCGCTGCATGGTGACAAAAAAAGCCGACCCGAAGGCCGGCTTACAGATTCATGGAGCGGACAACGGGGTTCGAACCCGCGACCCCCACCTTGGCAAGGTGGTGCTCTACCAACTGAGCCATGTCCGCGTGCGAGAAAATAGTATAGGCAAGCCCCCACTCCCGCGCAAGCCCCAATTTTCACTTTTTCTTTTTCAGATAGTGAGTGAAGCTTGAAACCACTGCTGGACAAGGGGGCATCGAGAGAGCTTGGCGCGAGGCCATACAGCTAGATAAGGCTTCCGCGTGGCGGTCAGCAAGGTCAAGGGGCAAGGGTTATTGCGAGCGAGGGCTGGGGCTTTCGAAGAAAGTGACCCGAGTGAGTAATAACCCTTGCCCCTCGACCGGCAACAGCGTCAACCGAGGGAGAAGCAGTCCTCAACTGCCTCGTTCTCGAGGTGCTGGGCGAGATCGCGGGCTGTAGTGGTGGTGAAGAGCTTCACGAGCCTCACCACGGTGCCTTGCCCCGAAGCCTTGTGCTGGATCTCCACCGAGTCCGTGAGCAGGCGCATGAGCTTGATGCCCCGCCCGCGCTCGGCACCCTCGTCCTCGCACGCGCAGGGGGCCTCGTCTGGGCCTAGCTCATAGCCGCACCCGCAATCGCTCACCTCGGCAACCACGCGGTCCGGGTATACGGCGAGCGTGGCGAGCACGCCCTCGGCGCCGGCATGGTCAACGGCGTTTCCCAGCGCCTCCCCACAGGCAAGCGTCATGTCAAACACCTCATCGGGCACAAGCTCGGTGGAGGTGCTCAGCAGCTGCTCCACGCGAGCGCGGGTCTCGGAGAGGCGCCCGGCATCCACGCGCATGGTGCTGCGCCACAGCGGGCGCACGGAGGGGTCGAGCGCGGGGATGGGCGGCTTGGGGGCCGCCCCCGTCACGGGGATGAAATCTACCAGGCGGCAAATCACGAGCGTGCGGTACACCTGCTCGCTCACATTGATGAGCGAGAGCAGCCCGCCACGCTCACGCAGGCGGCGCGCCGTGGCGAGGATGAGGCACATGCCCAAGCTGTCGATGTAGGTGGTGTTTTGCAGGTTGAGTATGACACGGCGGCACCCCGCCTCCACACGTGCGCGCAGAAGGGCGCGCACGCCGGGAACGGTCACCACGTCAAGGTCTCCCTCGAGTGGAAGCATGAGTATGTCGTCGCGAGTTCGCATAGGGGCATTTTTCCCATGCGAGCGGCCATCAAACACGCAAACGCCAACTAATCTGAAGATGGTGGCACGGCGGTAGGGGGCGCGGCGACTGTGGCAGGCACCTCACCGGCGGCCGCGCGCGGGGGCTCCCCTACCCCAGCGCGTCAAAGCGCAGCGACACCATGGCCACGTCGTCGTCGAGCTGACGCTGCGTAAAGGAGTCCAGCCGCGAGAGCAGGCGCACGAGCAGGCTGTCGTAGTCGCCGCCCATCTCGTCCATCACGGCGTCACGCAGGCCCTGCTCGCCAAAGAAGGCACCCGAGGGAGCGCGCGCCTCGGTCACGCCATCGGTATAGAGCAGCAGGGTGTCGTCTTTGGCAAGCGTCACGTGGCCGTCGTGGTAGCCCATGCCCTTGAACGCCCCCACCACGCCCGACTGCTCGTCGAGCGTCTCGAGCTCCTGCGTCTGGGCGCGCATGAGCAGCGCGGGCGGGTGCCCGGCGGAGCAGTACGTCATGGTGCCGTGCGCCAGGTCAATGACGCCCACAAACATCGTGGCAAAGGTCTCGAGCCGCGAGAAGCCGAGCAAAAAGTCGTTGAGCAGGCGCACCATGCGCGCCGGCGGCAGCCCCTCCCAAGCGTAGGCGCCCAGCGCCGTCTTGACCGCCGCCGAGACCGAGGCCGCCTCCACGCCCTTTCCCGAGACGTCGCCCAAGATCACGCAGGCACGGCGGTTGGGCAGGCGGATGAGATCGTAGAAGTCGCCACCCACCGAGGCCGCCGCCGTGGCGGAGGAGTACAGACCATGGCCGGTGATGCCATCGACCTTCTGGAGCTCGTTTTTCATGCCGCTCTGCAGGGCCTGGGAGATGCGGGCGTCTTTGGTGCGATGCTCGCCCTCCTCCACCGCCTCGCGCACGTCCACGGCAACACGCTGGATGAAGTCTGCCTCGGTCTCGTCAATGGGGTCTGCGCCCGGCTCGCGAATGAGGAAGGCCGCATGGCGCTTGCCCGCCAGCACGCCGAGGTCAACGAGCAGCGCCGAGCCCGCCACGCCTTGGCGGGCAAGCCACGCACCCAGCTCCGAGGCAGCCTCCACGCGCAGCACCGCCACGCCTCCGTCAACATGACCCGCCACGAGAGAGTCGAGCGAGGCGGGCAGGTCTGCCTGGGTGCCGTCGGGCAGGCTCACTACGCAGCCCGCCTGATGCGCGCTCGTGTGGATGGGAGCCGAGGTGAGCTGCAGCTCGTCGTGCAGGGTCTGGTCGGCAAGCGAGAGGTCGCCCGTCGCAAGCTCCGGGGCGTCTGCGAGCTCCTCGCGCAGGCGAGAGGCCGCAGCGTCGAGGCGTTGGGTGCGCTCCGCCCTCAGCGACGACAGTGCGGCGGCAAGCTCAACCGAGAGATACTGCGCCACAGAATCGAGCAGGCGGGCGTCGTCGCGGCGCGTGGGCCGCGCCTCAGACCAGCCCACCTGCATGAGGGCGATCATATGGCCGCCAAACCACACCGGCACACAGATGAAGGAGGTAAACGGCGGAACCTGACGCGCCGGAATGCGCCGCGCCACACCCGTTTCCTCGTCCATGAGCTCGCGCCACCGCAGTGCCCCCGAGCGCAGGCTCTGCTCGCCCGGCGCCATGAGACGCAGGCGCAGGGAGGCGCCGGCGCGGGTGGCCATGGTCTCGATGCCCTCGCCATAGGCCAAAAACTGCGGGATGGTGCGGGCGGCGAGCGAGCGCGTGGCTCCCTGCAGATGAAAACCCTCGGCGCCGGCGAGGTACAGCAGGGTGCCCGAGGCATCAAGGGTATCGGTGATTTGCTCGAGCACCTCGGTAAACAAGATGCTCACGTCTTGCACGTCGATGGTCTCGAGCACGATGCGCAGGGTGCCCGAGAGGCGCTTGTTGGCAAGGGAGAGCTCGTCCACGAGGCGGTCGTGCTCGCGCTCGCGGGCATAGGCCGCGTCGAGCGCCCGAAGGGTGGAGAGATAGGTCTCTCCGGGGGCGCTCACACGGTCGCAGCGCACGCGCACACGCGCCGCGCCTCCCGTAGCCAGCCGCAGGGACAGCACGGAGGTGGAGCCGTCCGCAGCGAAGGGCAGAGGCGCCTGGGTAAGCGGCGTTGCGGGGGCAAGCTCGTCTTCAGATGCGTCCAGGCGCGAGGCGTCAAAGATGAGGTCGCGAATGTCGGTTTGGGTGAGCTCGGCGAGGGTGAGACCCGAGAGCTCCTCCGCGCGGGGGTTTGCCGAAAGCACGCGGCCCAGGCTGTCAAACACGAGCACCGCGTCTGAGGTGAGCGCCATAAGCGCGGCGAAGAGCCCGGGCACCGCCGCACGCCCCGCAGCTCCTGTCTTTGCGAGCGTCCCTGCGGCCATGGCTCCTCCAGCCCTTCTGCGCCGGCAGGCGCCCCATGCTTAGGGCCGCAAGGCAGCGCGCTGGGAAAGGCGTGGCGAGCTCATGGCTAGAAAGGCCTTCCCCGCGCACCGCAACCTCGCTGCGAAACCTTGGACATGCATGCCGGTGCACATTGTCTCTAGATAGCAAAAACGGGCCCGAAGGCCCGTGTCTTTGCTGGTGTCGGAGGCGGGACTTGAACCCGCACGACCTTTAGTCAGTCACTAGCACCTCAAGCTAGCGCGTCTGCCAATTCCGCCACTCCGACTTGTCAAGTGCGCTTCTGATTGCTCGCTTGATTGCTCGCGTCCGTTGCGCAAGGAGTAATATACGCGAGTGCCCACCCCTTTGCAAGCAGAATTTTGAAAAACTTTCCGTCTTTTTTTGCCCGATGCTTTAAACCCGAAGGTCAGTAGGCACAAATGAGCTAGAAAGGACTTTTGAGCAAGGCTGCTTGTTGGGTGCGATCCCTGGGGCGACATGCCGAATTCGATCCCGGGTCAGTGCCTTCGGCTGCACAGCGGTGCGCACTACGCTACCTGCGGGGCTGGGACCCCGAGCATATCATGCCGGGCTCGGACAGTCCTCGCTTCGCTGCGGAACTCGCGCGGGACGATGGCTCCCCGACCTTACTGTCGCTGCGTCCCGCTTTCCCGCCGTGCCGGCCGAAGACTTCCGCCACTGGCGACTTTGACATCGAGGCCCAAGGCTCGGACAGCCCTGCTCGCACGAAACTCACGTAGCCACGACGTTTGGGGAGGCTTTGCGCGCATCGGGATGCACGTTGCGCATTCGTGGCGAGTCCCATACCCCTGGTGCATTCGAGCGGAACTCCCCTACGTGCGCAAGGTTCCACTCGGGGACAGACAAACAATACGGTTGATTGTCTTTGATTGTCTTGCGCGCGCACGGGCGCACGCCGCCGCGCGGCCACGTCCGCCCAACCGCAATCGGCACAAAAAGCCCCCGCGCGGAGCGGGGGCTTAGCAGCCAAGAACTTAGAGCTGGATCGAGCTCTCCTTGATGGG